>VOFJ01001826.1_pt1 | contig 53037 bp, 67 predicted proteins | sample 5384081 | NCBI WGS metagenome assembly VOFJ01 (sample SAMN12384729, study PRJNA508395) | human gut metagenome | isolation source: healthy gut I | host: Homo sapiens | reverse complement strand
AATGAGCGCTTCCGGGCAGGGTCTGCGACACTTTTCCGCCTGCTTTCCTTATTTATATTATAGGCACAGAAATCCCCGGCAGTCGATCCGACCGCCGGGGATTGCGTTTTCTTCTTACTGTTCCTGTTTCATCTGATGCAGGGTCAATCCTACTGCCACAGCAAGCATGGGCAGCACAGAGATCAAACCGATGGGCATGGGACCCAGTACATTATAATATGCATCTGCCGGGGTGATCAGTACCTGCGGCAGCGCCGCAACGGCATTGAAAGCACCATGCGCAATGGCAGGCACCCACATACAGCCTGTTTTCTCGTAGAGGAGATCCAGCAGGGTGTTCAGGGCAAAGCAGACCACACACCACACTACAAGCCCCAGCACCGGTGCGCCCAGATAGTTTGTGCCGTACTCGTAACCCACCAGCAGCATCAGGGGCCAATGCCAGACACCCCACACAACGCCGCCCAGCAGACGACCATTCAGCAGGCCGAATCGCTCCTTCAGGCGGGGCATCATGTAGCCGCGCCAGCCGACCTCCTCGCCCAGTGCGGGAAACATGTTGATGGCGGGGGCAAGGATCACCGCAAACAGCCCGTTTTGCAGCAGATAGCTGAGGGTAGAGACCCCCAGCTCGCTGCGCAGGGTCTGGGCATCCATCTCACCGCCATAGGCGGCTACCAGCCAGCTGCAGGAAAAGTCCAGCCGGGAGGGGAACACGGCAAAAATACAGCACTGCGCCCAGCAGGGTGAACACTGCCGGGCCAAACCATGCAGCCAGCCAGAACCGTCGTTTGCCCTGCACCTTCCAGCCGATACCGACAGGCTGGCGCAGAAACACTTTTTTTTGCACCAGCAGCACAGCCAGCAGCGGGCAAAAAATAGTGGCGATCAGTGCCAGCTGATACAACACGGCATTCTTCTGCTGGAGCAGGGCCATACAGCCGCCCACCTGGCACAGCCACGCCAGACCAAAGGCAATCAGGAAATAAAGGGAAAAGCCCTGTTTTTCTTTTGCACTCATACAAATCTCACCGCCGTTCCGTAGGCAATGACCTCCGCCGCCCCCTGCATCACGGAGGCGGAGGCGTAACGCATCCCAACCACAGCATCGGCACCCAGCTCCTCCGCATTTTTGACCATGCGGCCTGTGGCGATCTGCCGGGCCTCGGTGAGCATCTCAGCGTAGTCGGTGACTTCGCCGCCCACAAGGGTGCGGAACCCGGCCATGATGTCGTGGCCAAGGTTGCGGCTCTGCACGGTGCTGCCCCGCACCACCCCCAGGGCCTCGATCTTTTTACCGGGGACTTCGTTAATAGTTACGATAAGCATCTTCTTCTCCCTTTCCGATCTCCTTGAGTCGATCCACCAGAACCTTCAGCGTTCCTATGATGCACGCCGCCGGGATGCCAAACAGCACCACCAGCAGCGGCAGCGGCGGCGGCACATCCTGCGGATCGACGCAGAACGCCCACGCCATGATGCCGATGGTCAGCAGCATGATCGCAGTAAACAATCCGGCTCCCACCAGCGCACCCTTGATGCGCTCGGCTTTCCGATCTGTCTGCTCAATGTTCACAAAACTCACTCCCTGTTCTTCCTTTGCGGTCAGGCGCGCCAGCGTCTGTTCCACATCCAGTTCATTGAGGCTGACAGGTTCCTTTTTGAAGCAGAGTGCAGAAGTTCACTGCCTCGTCCAGATCGGTGCGGCGGGTATACAGGCGCTCCAGCTGGCGGGACATTCCCTCAGCCAGCGTACACTCTCCCTCCAGCATTTCCCGGATCTCGGCCAGCGGAACATCCAGTTTGCGCAGCAGTTTGAGGCGCCGCAGACGCTCGACATCCGCCTCCGAGTAACTGCGGTAGCCGTTGCCGGGCTCCCGCCGGGGGCTGATAAGCCCCTCCTCCTCATAAAAGCGGATATTCTTTTTTGGTCACGCCTACGGCGGCTTCCACCTCGTTGATCTTCATTGGCTCCGCAGCCTCCTCCTTACAGGCACCATCTTACACCTTCCAGAAAGGGGAAGGTCAAGTCTTTTTTAAAAAAGAACTCCCTTCGTCTCGCATTCGCTTGACACCTCCCCCTCAGAGAGGGAGGCTTACCGTACGGGCAGGCTCCCTCCCTTGAGGGGGCTGTCTGCGGGGCAGACTGGGGGAGTTTCTTCCTTTAAAAATAACACTTGATCTGGAACCGATCGGCGTTGTCCTGCTTTTTTCTCCACCACGATGTGCTCATGGTTGAAATCAAAGTGGACCGGGGTGCACAGGTCGGTGTTGCGGGTCAGGCGGAGAAGCTCCTGCACCCGCTTTTTCTCCTCGGGCACATAGAACAAATAGCTCACGCCCTCCTTTTTATTGGCGCGGCCGGTGCGGCCGATCCGGTGGGTGTAATGTTCGTTGTCGCCGGGGACATCGTAGTTGATGACAGCATCCACATCTGAGACGTCGATGCCGCGGGCCGCCACATCGGTGGCTACCAGCACATTCAGCTTACCGTCACGGAAGTTCTGCATGATGCGGTTGCGCTCTTTCTGGGAGAGGTCGCCATGGAGGCAGTCCACCGAGAAGCCGAGGCGGGCCAGCTGGTTCGCCAGCGCCGCCGTATTGAATTTGGTATCACAGAACACCATGACCCGCTTATAGCCCTCGCCAATGATGATCTGGGCCAGGTCGGACAGCTTGTTGCGGCCGGAGGTCTCCAGCATGTACTGGGTGATCTTGGGCTGGCTCTCCTCCCTGGGCTGAACGGTGATCTCTTCGGCGTTGTTCTGATACAGCCAGCCGATGTCCATGACCTCCCGGGAGATGGTGGCGGAGAACATGGACAGGCTTTTGCGGGCCTTCATCAGCTCAATGATATGCCGCACATCCTTATAAAAGCCCATGTTCAGCATCTCATCGGCCTCGTCCAGCACCACCTGGGTCACATGGGCCAGATCGATGCTGTGGTGCTTATAGTGGTCCATGAGCCGTCCCGGCGTGGCCACGACGATCTGGCAGCCCTCTGCCAGGCGCTTTGCCTGCTTTTCCATGTTCGCACCGCCGTAGACGCAGGCCACCTCCACTTCGGGCATGAAATAGGTCAGCTCTTCCAGCTCCTCGGCGATCTGCTGGGCAAGCTCCCGGGTGGGGGCCATGATCACGGCCTGCGGGTACTTTTTTTTCCGGGTCAATATGTTCCGCCACCGGGATGCCGAAGGCACAGGTCTTGCCGGTGCCTGTGGGGGACCTTGGCGATCACATCCCGGCCTGCCAGCATCACAGGGATGGTCTTTTCCTGAATTTCCGTCATCTCTGCAAACCCCATCCGCTCCACGGCCTTGTGGATGGCCTCACTGCACTGCAACTCACTGTAAAGCATGTTTGATACTCCTTCCTTCTACCCTTGTTTTGTTCAGTATACCATGAAACGCGGCGCTTGTCAGCACGCAAAAAAGAGCCGCGCCCTTTTGGGGCACGGCTCTGCGGTTGGATCTGGGATGTACGCGCTCAGGCAGTCTCTTCGACGCTCTTGTCAGCGGCACGGCCGGCTTCGAGCTTCTGCTTGAAACGGCCGCTTGCCTTGAAGCCGGGGATGGAGGTGGACTCCAAACGGCTGGAGACCTTGGTCTTGGGGTTGGTGTAAGCCTTCGGCTTGCGGGGACGCATCTCGAAACGGCCAAAGCCGGCGATGGTCACCTTCTCATCTGCGCGCAGGCAGTCAGCGATCTGGTCAAACAAAGCGTCCATCGTGGTCTCGACCTGCGCTTCGGTAAAGCCGGTCTTGCGTGCCACAGTCTCAATCATCTGGGAACGAGTCATTGTATCGATATCCTCCTGGAACGTCCAAAAGTAACGTCTTTTGGCAAATTTTGCGTTGTTGAGTATAACAAATGCAGCCCCTCATTACGAGAGATTGCGCACGAAACGCATAATATTGCGCACGAGTTACATTTTGTGCGTTATTTTTTATGATACAGCGTTGCAATATCCACCAGCGGGATGTTCTTCAGGTCATGGTCGCTGCGCAGGCAGTCGACTAGTGCGTTGGCGGTATCCACGGCGGTGATGCAGGGGATGCTCAGCTCCACAGCCTTGCGGCGCAGGCGGACGGAGTCGCGCTTGGGGTCGCGGCCCTTAGCACTGGTAGAGAACACATAATCCACCAGACCGCTCTGCAGCAGGTCCACGATGTTGGGCGACTCGCCGGACATATTGCGCACCTCGTTGCAGGGGACCATGTGCTTGTTGAGCCAAGCGCAGGTGCCGGAGGTGCCGTACAGCTTGTAGCCCATGCTCTTGAGCTTCCATGCGATATCCACGAACTCGGCTTGTCGCTGTCCTTCACGGTGAAGATGCAGCAGGAAGCCGGGCCGGGGGTCTTGAAGGTGTAGCCCGCGCCGATCAGGCCCTTGAGCAGGGCGTCGTGGAAGTTGGGGGCAATGCCCAGCACCTCGCCGGTGGACTTCATCTCCGGGCCGAACTGGGTGTCGACACCGTGCAGCTTCTCAAAGCTGAACACAGGCACCTTAACGGCCACATAGGGCGCGTTGGGGTGCAGACCGGTGCCGTAGCCCATATCGGTGAGCTTCTCGCCGAGGCAGCAGCGGACGGCCAGATCCACCATGGGCACGCCGGTGACCTTGGAGATATACGGCACGGTGCGAGAGGAGCGGGGGTTCACCTCAATGACGTACACCTTGCCGTTGGAGACCGCGTACTGCACGTTCACCAGACCGGTGACATGCAGCTCGCGGGCAAAGCGGCCGGTGTAATCCACTATGGTGTCGATCTCGGCCTTGGTCAGATGCTGTGCCGGGTAGACGCTGATTGAGTCGCCGGAGTGGACACCGGTGCGCTCGACCAGTTCCATGATGCCGGGGATGAGGAAGTTCTCGCCGTCACAGATGGCGTCCACTTCGCACTCGGTACCCATGATGTACTTATCCAGCAGGACAGGGTGATCCATGTCCACATGCTCGGTGATAACGCCCATGTACTCGATGACATCGGCCTTGGTGTAGGCAACGATCATGTTCTGACCGCCCAGAACGTAGGAGGGAGCGCATCAGGACAGGCAGACCGATCTCATCAGCAGCAGCCAGAGCCTCCTCCAGATTGAACACGGTGCGGCCGGGCGCACGGGGATCTTGCAGCGCTCCAGCAGTTCGTCAAAGCGCTCACGATCCTCTGCTTCGTCAATGGCATCCGCCGGGGTGCCCAGGATGGGCAGGCCGATCTCAATCCATGTGCTTTGCCAGCTTGATGGCGGTCTGGCCGCCGAACTGGACCACGCAAGCATCGGGCTTTTCGGTGGCGATGATGTTATCCACACTCTCCGGGTTCAGGGGGTCAAGTACAGGCGGTCGCCGGTGTCAAAATCGGTGGAGACGGTCTCCGGGTTATTGTTGACCAGAATGGCTTCGCAGCCGTGCTTTTTCAGCGTCCAGACTGTGAACCGAGCAGTAGTCGAACTCGATGCCCTGGCCGATGCGGATGGGGCCGGAACCAAAGACGAGGACCTTCTTTTTCTTGGGCTCGCCCTTGGCAGCCTTGGCCTCCTTCTCGGCGATGAACTCAGCGGCTTCGTTGTCGCCGTCGTAGGTGGAGTAGAAGTAGGGGGTGTTGGCCGAGAACTCAGCAGCACAGGTATCCACCATCTTGAAGCCGGCGCGGTAGTTCTCCACGGGGAGATTGTCCACCTTGGCCAGACGCTTGATGGTCTTATCCTGGAAGCCGATACTTCTTGGCAGTCTTGATACTGCTCTTCGGTCAGCACGCCGTTGCACTTGGCAAGACCCTTTTCCAGATCTGCCAGATGCTGCATCTTGTCCAGGAACCACCAGTCGATCTTGGTGATCCGGTAGATGGTCTGGTGGTCGATGCCGCGCTTGAGGGCCTCGTACACACAGAACACGCGTTCCGCATCCTGAACATACATGTGGGCCACGATCTCGTCATCGGTCAGCTCTTCAAAGGGCTTGTGGGTCAGGGTGTCCATGCCCAGCTCGATGGAGGAGACCGCCTTCATCATGGCAGCCTCGAAGCTGTTGCCAATGCTCATCACCTCGCCGGTGGCCATCATCTGGGTGCCCAGAGACTTGTCGGCGTAGACGAACTTATCAAAGGGCCACTTCGGGTACTTGACCACGATGTAGTCCAGCGCAGGCTCAAAGCAGGCGCAGGTCTTGCCGGTGACGTCATTGGTGATCTCGTCCAGCGTGTAGCCCAGCGCGATCTTGGCGGCCACCTTGGCGATGGGATAGCCGGTGGCCTTGGAGGCCAGAGCGGAGCGGGACACACGGGGGTTGACCTCGATGACGGCGTATTCAAAGCTGTCGGGATTTAAGGCAAACTGGCAGTTGCAGCCGCCCTCAATGCCCAGCTCGGTGATGATATCCAGCGCGGCGGTACGCAGCATCTGGTACTCGTGATCGGTCAGGGTCTGGGAAGGAGCCACGACCACGGAATCGCCGGTGTGGATGCCCACAGGGTCAAGGTTCTCCATGTTGCAGACGGTGATGACGTTGCCCTTGTGGTCGCGCATGACCTCGTACTCGATCTCTTTCCAGCCGGCGATGCACTTTTCCACAAGGATCTGATGGATGGGGGAAAGACGCAGGCCGTTGGTTGCGATCTCGATGAGCTTTTCCTTGTTCTCGCAGATGCCGCCGCCGGTGCCGCCCATGGTGAAGGCAGGGCGGACGATGACGGGATAGCCGATGCGGTCCGCAATCGGCAGGCCAGCGCATCCCTGCAAGTCTCCACGACCTCGGAGGGGATGATGGGCTGATGCAGCTTCTCCATGGTCTCCTTGAAGAGCTCGCGGTCCTCGGCGCGGTCAATGGTCTCGGGCTTGCAGGCCAGCAGACGGATACCGGTGCGGTCGAGGTAACCGGAGCGAGCCAGCTCCATGGACAGGTTCAGGCCCATCTGGCCACCCAGGTTGGGCAGAACGGAGTCGGGCTTCTCGATGTCGAGGATGCGCTCCACCACCTCGAGGGTCATGGGCTCGATGTAGACATGATCGGCCACGTCGGGGTCGGTCATAATGGTAGCGGGGTTGGAGTTGAGCAGAACGGTCTCAATGCCCTCTGCTTTCAGGGCGCGGCATGCCTGAGTGCCGGAGTAGTCGAACTCAGCGGCCTGGCCGATGATGATGGGGCCGGAGCCGATGACCAGCACCTTTTTGATTCTGGGGTCCTTGGGCATTTCAGCGCACCTCCTTTTTTGCTGCTTTGACGTTGTTCAGGAAGCGGTCAAACAGAAACTCGGTATCCTTGGGGCCGCCGTTTGCTTCCGGGTGGAACTGCACGGTAAAGCAGTTCCACTTCTTGTACTTGATGCCCTCGCAGGTGCCGTCGTTGGCGTTCACCTGTGCCACCTCGCCCATCTCGGCGGGCAGCTCATCGCCCACCACTGCGTAGCCGTGGTTCTGGCTGGTGATAAAGGTGCGGCCCGACTCGAAATCAGTGACGGGCTGGTTGGCACCGCGGTGGCCATACTTGAGCTTCATGGTCTTGGCACCGGCGGCCAGAGCGCAGAGAGCTGGTGGCCGAGGCAGATGCCGAAGGTGGGGATGCCGAGGTCAAAGATACGGCGCAGGTTCTCGATGACCTCCACCGGTTCGGCGGGGTCGCCGGGGCCGTTGGAGAGCATGATGCCGTCCGGGTCCAGGGGCATTGACTTCCTCAGCGGTTGGCAAAGGCGGGCATGACCGTCACCTTGCAGCCACGCTTGACCAGGCAGCGCACGATATTCCGCTTGCAGCCGTAGTGCATCAGCACGATGTGGGTCTCGCCCTTCTCGTGAAAGACCTCGGGCTTCTCGCAGGTCACGCTCTTGACAGCGTCCGTCACGGCATAGGCGCGGATGGTCTCCAGCAGCTTCTCCGTCTCGGCCTTGTTGGCAGGGTCAGCGGGGTCGAAGGTGGTCAGGATAGCGCCGTTCATCACACCGCTCTCGCGGATGATGCGGGTCAGGGCGCGGGTGTCGATGCCCTCGATGCCGATGGTGTTGTTTTTCTCAAAAAGCTGTCCAGCGTTTCCTCGCAGCGCCAGTTGGAGGGGGTGGTGCAGGCCTTCGCGCACGATGTAGCCCTTTGCCCAGATGCGGTCGGACTCCATGTCGTCGTTATTGATGCCGTAGTTGCCGATAAGGGGGTAGGTCTGGGTGACGATCTGGCCGTAGTAGCTGGGGTCGGTCAGGGTCTCCTGAAAGCCCACCATGCCGGTGGCAAAGACGACCTCGCCCACGGTGACGCCCTCAGCGCCCACCGACTGGCCTGCAAAGACCATACCATTTGCCAAAAGAAGATAAGCGTTCATAGGTATCCTTGTTTCAACCCAAGCCTGCGCAGTTACAGGGTCTGCTTGGCTTCCTGCTTCATCTTGCGGCTGCCCAGATGCACCAGAGGCAGCTTGCCCTCCTTGCAGATGGGGCATTCTTCGGGGCATAGTTGGGCAGATCCAGCTTGAGGGCACTGGCCACGATGGGAATGGGCGACGGAGCTTCGGCGCGGGTACGGTCCACCACGCAGGTGATGCCCACGGCAGATGCCGCCGGCCTCCTCGATCACGCGCTTGGTCTCCAGGGAGGAGATGCCGGTGGTGACAACATCCTCAGCAATGAGGCACTTCTCGCCCGGCCGGATGGAGAAGCGCTTCAGGGTCATCACATTGTCCACACGCTCGGTGAAGATAGCGCGCTTGCCGGTCTGGCGGGCCAGCTCGTAAGCATAGACGATGCCGCCCATGGCCGGTCCCACGATGACATCCACATCCAGCTTCTTGATCTGATCTGCCACGGTCTTCATTACCTCGGCGCAGCGGTCGGGGTACTGCTGCAGGTAGGCCATCTGGCAGTAGGCGCTGGAATGGCGGCCGGAGGAGAGCAGGAAGTGGCCTTCCAGGAACGCGTCACAGCTCTTCAGGATCTCAAGTGCTTCACTCATTGTACTTCTCCCTCTCTTTTTGGTGTATATGTCTTTTGAACGGTATTGTACCACGCTTTTGCGTGATTTGCAAATTTATGCGCCAAGTTTTTATTTTATGCGCATAATTGTAGATATTTTTCTGGATATATCAGTTTTTATTCAGCATTCCGTGTACATCCGCGGATCTCCTCCAGCGTTTTCACGCCGTTCTTGTCCATCCATGCGGCCATCTCGTCGGCAATGGTCTCCATGGCGCGGGGGTTGGCAAAGTTTGCGCACCCACCTGCACCGCCGCAGCACCGGCCATGATGAACTCCAGCGCATCGCGGCCCGTGGCGATGCCGCCCAGGCCCACCACCGGGATGTTCACCGCGCCCACTGCCTGCCACACCATCCGCAGCGCAATGGGCCGCACCGCCGGGCCGGACAGGCCGGCGAAGGTGTTGTTGAACACCGGCTTGCGCTTTTCCAGATCGATGGCGCAGGCCTGGAAGGTATTGCACAGGCTGATGGCATCGGCACCGGCGGCTTCCACGGCCTTGCACATCTCAGGGATGTTCTCGGCCTGCGGGCTCAGCTTGACCATCAGGGGCTTTTTGCAGGCGGCGCGGACCATCCGCACCACCTCACCGGCAGCTTCGGCTTTCACGCCGTAGGCCATGCCGCCCACCTTGACGTTTGGGCAGGAGATGTTCAGCTCCACGATGTCCACAGCGCTCTCGCTCAGCAGAGCGGCGCCCTCAACATACTCTTCCTCACTGTGGCCGCCAAGGTTGGCAATGGCCACCGTGCCGTACTTCTGCTTCAGCTCCAGCATCTCGTTCAGCTCCACGTCGATGAAGTGCCGGACGCCGGGGTTCTGCAGGCCGATGCTGTTGATAAGGCCGGAGGGGGTCTCCCACAGGCGCTCACCCTTGTTGCCGTACTGGCCGTGCAGGGTAAGTCCCTTGCCGGAGATGCCGCCGATCTTGGCAAAGTCGGCCAGCTCTTCGTACTCCACGCCGTAGCCCACGGTGCCGGACGCGCCGATGACCGGGCTGTTCATCACAAAGCCCAGCAGGTTGGTTTTCAGGTCAGCCATCAGAAGAACACCTCCGTTGCATCAAATACAGGGCCGTTCTTGCACACGCTTTTGCCCTCGCCGCCCTTGGTTTCGCAGGTGCAGCCAAGGCAGGCACCAATGCCGCAGGCCATCTTCTTTTCCATGCTCACAAAGCAGGGGGTGCCTTTTTCCGCACACAGGCGGGCGGCGTTCTTCATCATGACCGTGGGGCCGCACACACCAGCACCACATCGTAGTCGGCGGGTCGTACAGCTGAGTCACGAAGCCGTGGAAGCCCACTGCGCCCGTGTCGGTGGAGACCTTGACAAGGTTTGCGATGGAGCGGTACTCCTCCATGCAGTAGGGGGCATCGCGGAAGCCAAAGAACACATCCGGCTTTGCCCCGGCAGCGGCCAGCTCGCGGGTAAGCTGGAACATGGGCGCGGTGCCGATGCCGCCGCCCACCACGGCGATCTTTTTATACTTGCTCAGGATGTCCGGCACATAGCAAAGCCGTTGCCCATGGGGCCGGTAAGCTGGAAGGTATCCTGCTGCTTGAGCTGTGCCAGCTTTTCGGTGCCCTCGCCCACCACCTGATACAAAAACTCGATGGTGCTGCTGTCCGGGTTCCAGCGGTGCACGCTGATGGGACGGGACAGGAAGGGGGCCTCGTCTGCGCCCCAGGAGCGCAGGGTGAAGAACTGGCCTGCGTGGGGGGCGTGGTCACGGTCCGGCCACACCACGGTCAGCAGGCGGATGTCCGGGGCAATGACCTCATTGCGCAGGACGGTGGCTTCACAGCAGGCTGCACGCATGAGCAATGGCCTCCTTCATGTTCACACACTCGTTGTAAGCGGCCTCGTCAAAGGCAGTGCCCGGCTGCTTTTTGTAAGCCAGCAGGATGCCGCGGCTGGAGTTGACCACGCCTCCGTTGCCCTTGGTCAGGTACTGGGCAATATCCTCGGCCTTGCCCCCTGTGCGCCGTAGCCGGGGATCAGGAAGAAGCTGTCCTGATACTTTGCACGGATCTCGGTGGCTTCCTCGATGTGGGTACCGCCGATGACCAGACCGATGGAGGAGTAGCCGTGCTCGCCCATGTAGTCCTTGCCCAGCGCGTTCAGCTTGTCGCCCACCAGATCGTAGACGTGGCGGCCGTCAGCCAGCTTCTCGTACTCAAAGTCCTTGGCACCGCCGTTGGAGGTGCGGCAAAGCACGAACATACCCTTGCCCTGCTTTTCAGCATAGGGCAGATAGGGGCTGATGGAGTCCAGACCCATGTAGGGTGCCAGCGTAACGAAATCGCTCTCAAAATCGCCGGTGAAGTGACCCATGGCGTACATCTCGGCGGTCTTGGCGATATCGCCGCGCTTGATGTCCGCGATCACCGGCACACCGGCCTCGCGCACAGCCTTCAGGGTGTCGGCGTAGGCCTTCATGCCCTCCATGCCCAGCGACTCATAGTAAGCGATCTGCACCTTGTAGCAGCCGGCCACAGCCTTGGTGGCATCAATGAGCTTCTTGTTGAAGCGCACGATGTTCTCGCCCTTGGTCAGGGTGCTGTCCACAAAATCGGCAGGCAGGTAGCTGAAATCGGTGTCCAGACCCACGCACACCGGGCCGCGGGCTTCCACAGCTTCGTACAGTTTGTCCATGTTCGTCATTTGGGTGTCCTCCTGTAAGTCGTATTGTAGAATCCTCTCAGGCGCTTGCGCGCCAGCTCCCCCGAGGGGGGAGCTTTTTCTCTTGAGGGCAACTGTTTCTTTTCGTGATATGCAAACTGCTTTCCGTACTCTCTGAAGCTCCCCCCTCGGGGAACTTCAGAGAGGGTTTCGTTTTTTTACTCCTCAGCCTGATAGGTGATCTTACCGGCCTTGATGGTGGCAAACACCTTGCCGTAGAGCTGTGCACCGTCAAAGGGGGTGTTGTGGCTCTTGGAGTGCAGCTTTTCCTTTTCCACCGTATAGGGGGTGTCCAGATCCACCAGCACAAAGTCGGCATCGAAGCCCGGCTCCAGCTGACCCTTGGCAAGACCCAGGATCTCGGCGGGGCGGGTGCTCATCAGGTGCACCAGCAGCTCCAGCGGCAGACCCTCCTGCTTGCACAGCTTAGTGTAGCACACGCCGAAGGCGGTCTCGCTGCCCACCATACCGGCCATGCCCTTCAGCTTATCTTCCTCAGAGTGAGGTGCGTGGTCGGTGGCAATGGCGTCCACGATGCCGGTACGGATGCCCTCCACCAGCGCCTCCACATCGTCGGCGGTGCGGATGGGCGGGTTGACCCGGTAGTCGCAGGTGTCGTTGGTGAACCACAGGTGGTGGGGGGGGTCACCTCACAGGTGACGGGTGCGCCCCGCAGCTTTGCCATGCGGATGGCGTCCAGCGCACCCCGGGTGGACACATGGCACATGTGCAGCCGGGTCTGGTAGTACTCGCTCAGCCAGCAGTTGCGCACCGTCTCGATATCCTCGGCCAGACGGTAGTCCCACGGGCTGATCTCCATATCCTCAGCGTGGCTCATGACCGTGATGTCCTTCTGGGTGCAGATGGCAAAAGCCCGTGCCATGGTGGCGTTGTCCTGCACGCCGTGGCCGTCCTCAGTAATGAACTTCACGCTGGCGGGCAGGGTCTTGAGGTGGTCGATGCTCACGCCATCAAAGTTCTCGGTGATGGAGACGGTCTGGTTTGCATCGCACAGCCCCACCTCGGCAGCTTTCTGCTCCACCATCATGGCCTGTGCGGCAGAGGAGCAGACGGGCTTGGTGTTGGGCATCAGGTTTACAAAGGTGTAGCCGCCGGCGGCAGCGGCGCGGCTGCCGGTCTCGATGTCCTCCTTGTACTCAAAGCCCGGGGTGCGCCAGTGGCAGTGCAGATCCACAAATGCGGGCAGCACAGTCAGCCCACCGGCATCCACCACCGTCTCGTTCTCGGCGGCAAGGGCGGAAAGATCCTGCCCTACGGCAGCGATTTTGCCATCCTTTACATAGATCTCGAGCGGCCGTCCCTCGGTGTTCACAGCGTTTGTCAGCAGCATCGCGGTTCCCTCCTGTAATGATATTTTTGTGTGTCAGGCGCCCGAAAACGGGCAAAAAAAAACTTTTCCCCGCAAAGGGAAAAGCTCATTGCGCAAAAAAAGGAAACAACGAAGCCACGGCAAAACCGGACGCGAACTGCTTGTTCAGTTTCGGGTTCTGGGCGCTGCACAGCATGGTGTTTCTCCTTTTCTTGATGGTTGCGTTTTCATTCGTATTATTTTATCATAGAACCGCAAAATGTGTCAATGGCTGTGCGCAAAAACAGGTGCTAAAAGGTTTCTGGTATCTCTCGCCGAATTTTGGACACTCTACCCAAAACCCGAGTCACGCGGCAAAATAACTGCCATTTTGTTCCACAATCCCTAGTGCAGCACTGTACTTTCGTCTCCTGCTGTGCTATTATAATACGGTAAAAGGGAGAGCCCCGCCGCGTGGGCGGGTGTTTATGGGAAAGAGAGGTTTTCCGCATGGGTTTACTTGAGGACGCGCGGAACATCCAGCGCAAGGACCCCGCCGCACGCAGCGTGCTGGAGGTAATGCTGCTGTACCCGGGATTCCACATTCTGGTGTACCACCGCATTGCGCACTGGCTGTACCAGCACAAGCACTTTTTTCTGGCACGATGGGTCAGCCAGCATGGCCGCCACCGCACCGGCATCGAGATCCACCCGGGTGCCACCATCGGCAAGTGTCTGTTTATCGACCACGGCATGGGCATCGTGTTCGGCGAGACCTGCGAGATCGGGGATAACTGCACCATCTACCACGGGGTAACGCTGGGCGGTACCGGCAAGGATACCGGCAAACGCCACCCCACCTTGGGCAACAACGTGCTTATCGGCGCGGGCACCAAGGTGCTGGGCCCGGTGTTCATCGGGGATAACGCCCGCATCGGTGCGGGCAGCGTGGTGCTGCGCAACCTGCCCGCTAACTGCACCGCCGTGGGCGTACCCGCCGAGGTAGTGCGTATCAACAACAAGGCGGTGAACCCCGCCGACGATCTGGACCAGCAGGATCTGCCGGACATCGTCTCGCAGCGGCTCACCGATCTGGACCGCCGCCTGAGCCAGCTGGAAAAGGCCGCGCAGGGCGATATCCCGCCCACTGCCGCACAGATCGCCGCCCGGCAGCGGAAATAAAAGATTTCTTTGAAAAAAAGAGGAGACAGGCTTCCCGGAAAGGTCGCCTGTCTCTTTTTTTGTTGTCAGCTGCGGTTATAACACCGGCTCACCGTTTTCTTTATTGCAATACATCCGGGCATCGGCCTGCCGGATGGCCTCGGTCAAGGGCTGCACATTGCACACGCCGCCAATGCTTACCGAAAGCCGGAGCTCCGGGTGGCTGGGCACCCGCGCTGCCTGCACAGCGTTCTGCACTCGTCGGATGACGCTTTCTACGCCGTCAGGGCAGTTCTGGGGCATCAGCAGCAGAAATTCATCGCCGCCATAGCGGATCAGGATATCAGTCTGACGCAGACAGCTCTGCATGGCTGCGGCCACGGTCTGCAATGCTTCGTCTCCCACCAGATGTCCAAAGCTGTCGTTGACCGACTTGAACTGGTTCACATCGATCATCGCCACACCGCCGTGCATCTCGCCCCCGGCAAGGAACTTATCAAAATAGCGGCGGGTGTAGGCTCCGGTCAGGGGGGTCTACGAAGGCGCTGCGCTCCATGCCGTTGCAGCGGTCCAGCAGCAGCCGGTGGCCGCCCATATCCAGCCAGCGGCCATCCGTCAGCCGGGTGACCAGTTCCAGCATACAGCCCCTGCCGCCTACCTCGATATACTTGGAAATGACAAAATAGGCTTCCTCGTCCTTGAACTCGATCTTATTCAGGATGGTCTTGCGGGCATAGGCCTTGGCGGAAATGCAGTTTTCGCACCGGGTATCCTTGTTCCATACCATGTGGCAATTGCCGGGCTTTTCGGTCAGGATGCCGTCACTGTCCAGCGCAAGCACCTTGCGGTGCTCCGGGTCTACCAGACGCACCACATCAAAGATGCCCTGCAGCCGCCGTAGGAACCGGGCGGGATCTTCCTCCGGGTCGATGGCGGTCAGCAGCTCTGCCTGATGCTCCACGCGGTGCTGTTCATCGGTGAGGTGCCCCAGCACGTTCACGCAGCGGCGCACCCCGGCACCGCTCCAGATGGTATGCAGCGCCATCCGGTGCAGGTGCGGCTTCCCATCTCGCTGCACCATGACCGGCAGCACCACGTCCGGCGCTTCCGGCGTGGCGCGGCTGATGGCCTTGGAAAGCTTGCGCCGATCCTGCTCGTTCAAAAAGCCAAGTCCCTTGCCCTGCGCAAAATCGGTTACCGTTTTTTGCTGCAAGGGCTCGGCATGGTAGTCATACACGGTCACGCTGCCAGCCAGCAGGTCGTAGTCGAACCGGATGCCGCCGCACTGGGCGGCGTAGAAATCCGTGCGTTCCTTTTCCTGCTCCAGCAGCAGCTGGGAGTGGTTCTCCCGGGGCAGCGCCTCCCGGTGCAAAATCTCCTCGGAAAGGCGGTGGGTCTCCTGCCGGAAGCCCCTGTCCCACTCCGAGCGGGTCAGCTCGGTGCGCAGCTGTTCCGAGGACTCTCGCAGGCAGTCCAGCAGCAGCGGGTTGAACGCGCCGCACTCGCCGTTCAGGATCATGCGCAGCGCGGTGTCGTGGTCGTAGGCGTGCTTATAGCAGCGCTCGCTGGTCAGGGCGTCGTACACGTCCGCCAGTGCCACCACCTGCGCCGCAATGGGAATCTCATCCCCTTTCAGCCGGTCGGGGTAGCCATTGCCGTCCCAGCGCTCGTGGTGCCAGCGACAGATGGCGTGCGCCACCTGCAAAAGCGGCTCGTCCCGCGCAATCGCCTGTCCCAGATCCTGCAACATCTGTGCGCCCGCCACGGTATGGTTCTTGATAATGGCAAACTCCTCGGCAGTCAGGCGGCCGGGCTTGTTCAGGATCTCCTCCGGGATGACGATCTTGCCGATATCATGCAGCGCCGAAGCGGTGCTGATGAGGGCGATATCGCTTTCGTCCAGCTGATAACGATCAGTCTTTTGCACCAGCTGATGCAAAAGCAGGTCGGTCAGGGTGCGGATGTGCAGGACATGCAGCCCGCTTTCGCTGTTGCGGAACTCCACCACATGGCTCAGGATGCTGATCATCAGCACGCTGTTGTGCTCTTTTTCGTACACCTGATCGGTAACAAGGCGGGTGAGCCGCTTTTGCTTGGCGTACAGCATGAGGATATTCTTCACCCGGCGCAGGATCATAATCCGCTCGAAGGGGCGGCGGATATAGTCTGCCACACCCAGATCATAGGCACGCTCAATGTTGGCGGTATCCTCTGCCGCCGAAATGACGATGACCGGGATCTCGTCCAGCCATGTGTGATACTTCATCACCCGCAGCACGTCAAAGCCATCCATGCCCGGCATCATCAGGTCCAGCAGCAGCAGGGAGATATCCGTGCGCTGCCGCATCAGTTCCACTGCCGCTGCGCCATCCTCCGCCTCCAGATAGTCATAGCCATCGCCCAGTATCTCCTTGAGCAGGGCACGGTTGATCTCGGAATCATCCGCGATCAGGATCTTCGGTTTCTCGTTCATGGCCATGTTTCTCCTTTTGCGGCGCATCCATCTGCTCCGGCTTTGTTCCGGGTACGCTGCTTGCACTGACCGGATACAGCGGGCTTTCCCCGGCATCCGCTTTTTTTACATTCATTTATACTTTACTGGATTTTACAGCAAAATGCAAGGCTGCGTGCAACATTTCTGCCTTTTCCGGTATTTTCTGCAAACGTTTTCATTCCCGGTTGTATAAATGCAATCCAATTTTTACAGTACCCTTTGCAAACGTTGTTCGAAAGCAAGCCGTTTGTCGTTACAGCCCTTCCTGTGAAAATGCGGTTGCCGCGCTCCGCAGAGCGCGGCAACCGCGAAATATAAACCTTATTTCCGCTGATGATGCGCAGAGCAAAGCGGAGCGCATTTCAAATCGTCCCACGCAGAAAGAAAAAGGACTGCTGCGCAAAACACGCAGCAGTCCTTTTAAGATTCATTCTTGGGGCATCATGGCATCGAACCAGCCCATCAGCTCCGCAGCCATCTGTTCCAGCCGGGTCTCCGGCTGCCATGCAGGCTGTGCAGGCTCCGGGGGCAGTGCCTGTTCCGGGGCGCAGAGGCTTTCTTCCGTTTCCGGTGCAGGCTGTTCCGGTGCAGCCTCGCACTGCGGCACAGCCTCGGGGGCTGTATCCGGCTGCGCAGGTGTTTCCGGGGCGGTCTGCTGCATGGCGGCAAGAGCAGCCTCGGCTCTGCGGCAGGCGGCTTCGGCCTTTTCTGCCCGGGCATTGGCCTGTTCCAGCTGCTCCCACGCCTGCTCACAGGCGGCTTCCAGCTCTGCATTATCGTGCTTGAGGGCAAGCAGGGTGCGCTCAAAGGCGAACATCCGGGTCTGATACCGGCGCACCTCGGCGCGTGCCGCAGCCAGCTTGCGGCTCAGCTGCTCTGCCTGTGCCCGGGCGCTTTCCGCCTGTGCTGCGGCAGATGCCTGTACAGCGGCCTGCCGGGCAAATTGTCCGCGCAGGGCACCGGTCTCCCGCTCTGTCTGCACCATGATGCCCTCCCATGCACACCTTGCACGGGGCTTTCGCTGACCGCATGGGCGCAGCTGCCAGCCCCATTGTAGCCTGTAATTACTTCCGCTTGTTCAGAATAGCCAGCAGCTCGTCGTAGTAACGATTGTCGCTGCTTTCCTCTTCCACGGCCTTCTTTTCAGCCGGAGCAGCAGCCGGGGCGGCATTGGATGCCGGGGCTGCGCTTGCGCCGGTATCGCTGCTGAACACCGCAGACGGCACAGACTGTGCACCGCCCATGGCGTTGTTGATGCTGTTGCGCAGGTCGCTGGCGCTCTTGTTGTCAAAGCCGGTGGCCACAACGGTCACGCGCATCTCGTCGGACAGGTTCTCATCAAAGGCAGTACCCCAGATGATGTTTGCATCGGGATGTGCGCTCTGGGTGATGAGGCCTGCGGCGGTCTCCACATCCTCCAGACCGATGTCCGGGCTGGAAGTGATGTTGATGATAACGCCGTGCGCACCGGCAATGCTGGTCTCCAGCAGCGGGCTGGAGATAGCAGCCTTGGCGGCGTTCTCGGCCTTGCCTGCACCCTTGGCGCTGCCCACGCCCATGTGGGCGTAGCCGGCATCCTTCATGATGGAGCGCACGTCGGCGAAGTCCAGGTTGATGAAGGCGGGCACGTTGATCAGGGCAGAGATGGACTCAACGCCCTGACGCAGCACGTTATCGGCGGCCTGGAAGGCATTCATCAGGGTGATCTTTTCCTGACTGATCATCTTCAGGCGCTCGTTGGGGATGACGATCAGGCTGTCAACGTGCATCAGCAGGTTGGCAATGCCCTGCTCGGCCAGACCCATCTTGCGCTTGCCCTCAAAGGAGAAGGGCTTGGTAACGATGCCAACGGTCAGGATGCCCAGATCGTGTGCCACCTCGGCCACAACGGGTGCCGCACCGGTGCCGGTGCCGCCGCCCATACCGGCAGTGATAAAGACCATCTGGGAGCCCTTGAGGGCATTGGCGATCTCGTCCTTGCTTTCTTCAGCGGCGCGCTGGCCGATTTCCGGGTCTGCACCCGCACCGCGACCCTTGGTCAGCTTGGAACCCAGCTGCACCTTGACCGAGGCATGGTTCTTAGCCAGTGCCTGCTGGTCAGTATTCATTGCGATGAACTCCACGCCCTGCAGGCCATCGCTCACCATGCGGTTCACGGCGTTGCCGCCGCCGCCGCCCACACCGATCACCTTGATCGTCGTAACGTTTTCGTCCAGTTCTTCATCGAGCATCAATGCCATAACTTTGTCCTCCATCGGATTTTTATGTGGAACTGCGCAAATGCCGCACAGAAATTATCATACGATATTTATATAACTGTATCGTATCATTTTTTTGCTCCGATTGCAAGACAAAATTGCTTTTTCGTGGGTGTTTTTTTCACAACCCCACTCCGGGCGGGTATTTCCTGCCAAATCTGTGCGCCCAGCCCCGCCAAAAGCCGGTCAAGGTCTGCATATCCGCGCCGGACAAACTCCACCCCGCCAAGGCGGCTGCTGCCCCGGGCAGCCAGCGCCGCAAGCGCCAGCGCCGCCCCGCCCCGCAGGTCCGGTGCAGTCAGCTTTGCCCCGCGCAGCGTCCCGCCCGGCTGCACATACAACGTGCGCTCTGCCACCCGGACGTTCGCACCCAGCGCCGCAAAGCCCTCGGCACAGGCAAAACGATTTTCAAACACCCTGTCCTGCAGGCGGCTTTCCCCCTGTGCGTAGAGCATCACCGCCGCCAGCAGCGGGGCGGCGTCCGTGGCAAGGCCCGGGTAGGGTGCTGTGTGCACGTTTCCCGCGCCACGCAGTGCCCCGAACCGCGAAATGGCGGCAGCATCGCGTGCCCGCTCTACGGTGCAGCCCATTTGTTCCAGAATTTCCAGCAGCGGGGCATACAGCCCGGGTGCGCAGCCCGCCAGTTCTACCCTGCCGCCCGCCGCTGCTGCCGCGCAAGCCAGCGTAGAGGCGATGATGCGGTCTGCCACCGGCATGAAGGTGCAGCCCGCAAGGCAGCGCCTTCCCTGCACCCGGATGGTGTCGGGTGCCCGCCCCCTCCACGCAGCCGCCGCAGGCGTTGAGGAAGGCGGCAAGATCCGCGATCTCCGGCTCTTTTGCAGCGCCATGCAGCACGGTCTGTCCCTGCGCCGTGGCGGCGGCCAGCAGCAGCGTCTCGGTAGCGCCCACGCTGGGGAAACTAAGACAAATTTCTGCGCCCCGCAGCCCCGCCGGGGCGTACAGCGTAAGCTGTCCGGGCGCTGCGGGCAGCTGCCGCACGCCCATCTGCGCCAGCCCCTGCAAATGCAGGTCGATGGGTCTTGCCCCGATACGGCAGCCCCCGGGCAGTACAGTGCTCACCCGCCCAAGCCGCGCCAGCAGCGGCGCACAGAACAGGATGGATGGATGCCCGCATCCGGCCTGCGGCCTCCGGTGCAAGGTCGGTGCGCATAGGCTGTCCCTGCACCGCCAGTTCTGCGCCCTGCCAGCCTGCCGTGCAGCCCACGCCCCGCAGCAGGGCAAGACAGTCCTCTACGTCCGTCAGGCGCGGCACATTTTGCAGCCGCACCCGGCCCGCTGCACAGCAGCGAAGCTGCCAGCAGCGGCAGCACACTGTTTTTGTGCCGCAGGCACTTCCACCCTGCCCTGCAAAGGCCGCCCGCCCGTAATGATCCAATCCCCAGCCATGCCAAGACCCCCGTTCTGCAAAAGATACCCCATGGTATGCAAAACGAGGGTCTTTGGTCAACAAAATGCGCCGGAAACGGCTTTCCCGCCGTCTGCGGGATTTGTCCGGTCATTTGTCCGCTTTTTTCCGCATTTCCGCGCCGGTTTTGTCCCGCTGCGGCAGGAAATGCAGCCTTTCATCAGCTTTCGCCCCGGGACACCGAAAGCACGATGCCCATCTCGCCCAAAAAGCATCATCAGGCTGGTGCCGCCGGAGGAGAAAAAGGGTAGACTGATGCCGGTGTTGGGGATGGTGTTGGTGACCACCGCGATGTTCAACACTGCCTGCAATGCTACCTGCACCACAAAGCCCACCACCAGCAACGCGCCAAAGCGGTCCGGTGCGTGCGCCGCCAGCGTGATGCCCCGCCACAGCAGCGCGCTGAACAGCAGAATGACCGCACACGCGCCCAGAAAGCCCAGTTCCTCGCAGAGGATGGAAAAGATGAAGTCGTTCTGCGGCTCAGGCACGAACAGATGCTTCTGGCGGCTGTTGCCCAGCCCCAACCCCGCCGCCCCGCCGGAACCGATGGCATACAGGCTCTGGATGGTCTGGTGGCCGTCGCCCAGCGGGTCGGCAAAGGGGTCGAGCCACGAGTTGAGACGGTCGGCGGCGTAGGGCACCAGTTCCGGCATCAGCACGATAGCCGTGCCGATGGCGGCAGCGCCGCCCGCCCCTGCCAACATGAACCACCGCAGCCCGGTACCGCCCACGAACATGAGCACCGCGCCGATGCTTAAAATCAACACCGTGCCGGAAAGGTGGGGCTCCAGCAACATGAGCACCGCCACTACCCCCAGCACCAGCGCAAAGGGCACCACCCCCACCGCAAAGCTGTCCATGCGGTCGTGGTTCAAAGCGATGATGTGGGCAAACACCAGCACCACCGCAAATTTGGCGATCTCGCTGGGCTGTAATGTGCCAAGCCCCGGCAGCACAAGCCAGCGCTTGCAGCCGTTATATTCCGGCATGAACAGCACCGCCGTCAGCAGCACCAGCGAGAGCGCCAACAGCGGCCACGCAAGCTTGTGATAGATATGGTAGTCCACCCGGCTGGCCATCCACATGGCCCCCAGCCCCATGGCGGCGTACAGCAGCTGCGGCCGCACATAGGCAAAAGCGTCCTGCCGCCGGTACAGTGCCACCGCGCTGCTGGCGCTGCACAGCATCACCAGCCCAAAAGCTACCAGTGTGAGCACCAGCACCAGAAAAGGCAGGTCCATGGGCGGCAGCGGCCGCAGCAGCCCTTTGCGGGCAGCAGTTCTGTGCAATCCCGGTCACCTCCGTTTCTGTTATTGTACGCGGATGCGGGGGCGGTTAGTCATACGCACCGCCCCCGGGTGCATAAACTGCCCGCAAAGGGGGTGCTGCCATGCGCGGTTCAAAACCCATGGACGCCCTGCGCACCCTGCCGGAGCGGGCGTTCCGTCTGCGGGCACGGCTCATTGCAGTGGGCCTGTGCGCCGTCTGCTTTGCAGGGCTCATCGGGCGGCTGTTCTGGCTGCAATTATGCACCGGCGGCTGGTACACCCAGCGGGCGCTGGGGCAGCAGCTGCGGGACACCGTTGTGCCCGCCGACCGGGGCAAAATATACAGCGCCGATGGCGCACTGCTGGCCGCCAACAGCAGCTGCTGGACCCTGCGCGCCAGCCCCCGGGAGATGCCGGAGGATAAGCTTGCTCTTGCCGCCAAGGGGCTTGCGGAGATTCTGGAGCTGGACGAGGCCAAGCTGCTGGAAAAGTTCAACGACCGGCGCTCCAACGACTGCCTTTTGCGCTACCGGGTGGAGCGGGAAACTGCCGATGCCTTGCGGGATTTCTGCGCAGAGAACGGCATTACCGGCGTGCGCATCAATCAGGACTCCCAAGCGCTGGTACCCACAGGGGGAGTTTTTGGCCTCGGTGCTGGGGTTCACCAACGTAGACAACGCCGGGGTCAGCGGGCTGGAGCTCGAATACAACGACACCCTTACCGGGCAGAATGGAGTGGTGCTGACCGCCGTGAACGCCTGGGGCTACACGTTGGCGCAGAGCTACGAGACCGAGCTTGTCCCCGTGGAGGGCTGCGGGCTGCGGCTGACCATCGATGCAAATATTCAACATTATCTTGAAAATGCGTTGAATTATGCGGTGCAGGAGCACCATGTAGCTGCCCGCAGCGTGGGCATCGTGCTGGAGGTGAACACCGGGGCAGTGCTGGCCATGGCTACCACCCCGGCCTACGACCCCAACCAGCCCAGAGTCATCGCCGACAAGGCCGCGCGCGCCGCCGTAGATGCCCTTTCCGGTAAAGAGCGCGCTGCCGCCTTGCAGCTGGCGCAGCAGACCCAGTGGCGCAACAAGGCAGTGAGTGACTTATACGAGCCGGGCAGCGTGTTTAAGCTCATCACCTGCGCGGCGGCGCTGGATGCCGGAGCCATTACCCGGCACTCCACCTTTTACTGCGGAGACTCTATCTCGGTGGCGGGCACGCGGTTCCACTGCGCCAACCACAAGCGCCACGGCAGCCAGACCGTGACGCAGGCGCTGGAAAACTCCTGCAACCAGAGCTTTATCCAGATCGGGGCGCGGCTGGGTAAGCAGGCTTTCTGCGATTATTTTGCCGCTTTCGGTCTGCGGGAGCCCACCGGCATCGACCTGCCCGCCGAGCCAAAAAAGAGCCTGTACTACACCGCCGACCGCATGGGGCCGGTAGAGCTGGCCTCCTGCGCCTTTGGGCAGAGCAGCAAAATTTCCTATCTGGAAATGGCTGCTGCCGTCTGCGCGGTGGTAAACGGCGGCAAACTGATGCAGCCGTATCTGGTCTCGGACATTCTTGCGCCGGACGGCAGCGTTTTGCAGCACAACCAGCCGGTCTGCAAGCGGCAGGTCATCCAGCCCGCCACCTCTGCCACCATGCGGGAGATGATGGAGGCAGTGGTGCTGTACGGCGGCGGGCGCAACGCGCAGATCGCGGGCTACCGGGTGGGCGGCAAAAGCGGCACCAGCCAGAAGCTGGACAGCGCCGACGAGAAGGCGCGCATTGCCAGCTTTGTGGCGGTTGCACCCATCGATGACCCACAGTTTTTGTGTCTGGTCTGTCTGGATGAGCCCCACAGCTGGACCACCGCCGGCGGCAGTCTTTCGGCACCGGTCTGTGCAGAGGTGCTGGAGCAGACGCTGGTGTACAAAGGCGTCCCCCGGGCAGCAGACACCGGCAGCGCAGACGCGCAAGCCGCTGCCCTGCCCGCTGATGGAGACAGCTTTGATGGGGCGTGATGATTTGGAATGCGCGCCGCGTTCGCTTTGCGCATAAACAGCGGAAGAATGATTTTTAATTTGCAATTCTGGAAAATCTGCGGATTTTCCAGAATTGCCTTTTCACGGGAGGGGTCGTGGCGGGAAGCAGCATTTGCAGCGCCGCTTTCTACGAAAGCGCGGCGCTGCGGGCGAGCGCTTGCTCCCCCTCGGGGGAGCTGTCGCGCAGCGACTGAGGGGCTATGGATGGAGAAGCGAAAAAAGCGTTAAAGCGATAGCGCCGACTGGCGCAGCGCTAGCTTTTTGTGCTTCGACTTCTTCTTTAGGGATTGTCAAGGGCGAGCAGCCCTTGGCCCGTTGCGGGGTGGGTGGAGTCCAGAGGTAGGGAGGGGGGACTCGGAACACCCCTCCCTGCCTCTGGCCCAGCGGAGCGTCTTTGCACGCTTGCGGCAAGCAGATACCTTTACCCGCAGCGCCGCTACAAATGCTGCTATTCAGCCGCAAAAAAATAACGGAACGTCCGCAGACATTCCGTTACGTTGAAATGTATAATGATTTTTAGTTCTGGTTCGGCTGGGGACGGAAGGTGATCTCGCCGGTGGTGCTGTCCATTGCGTCCACGATGGCAAGGCTCTCCAGCTGGATGCCCTTGCTGCGGATCAGCTCGCCGCCCTGCTGGAAGCCCTTTTCCACGGCGATGCCGATGCCCTCTACGGTGGCACCGGCTTCCTCGGCCAGTTCCAGCAGACCCATCAGGGCGCAGCCGTTGGCCAGAAAATCGTCGATGATCAGCACATGATCCTCCGGAGTGAGGAACTTTTTGGACACGATGACGTTGTAGATCTTTTTATGGGTGAAGGACTGGATCTGGGTCTTGTAGTTGTCGTAGTCCAGATTGATGCTCATGGATTTTTTGGCAAACACCACCGGCACGTTCAGCTCGCTGGCCACCACAGCCGCAATGCCGATGCCGCTGGCCTCGATGGTGAGCACCTTATTGATGGGCTTGCCTGCAAACAGGCGCTTCCACTCCCGTGCCATCTCGCGGAACAACGGGATGTCCATCTGGTGGTTGATAAAGCTGTCCACCTTGAGCACGTTGCCCTCGCGCACAATGCCGTCCTTGCGGATACGATCTTCCAGCATCTTCATAAAATATATCCTCCAACCTTGCAGGCGCGTTTTCTGCCTCCGGCTCGCCCGCCGCGAAAAGCGCCTGCCTGTTTTCCATTCCCGGGTGCGCGCCACACGCACCCATCATATAATGTTTCACCTAGTATACCGGAAGCATCCCGCTTTGACAAGGGGTTTTCTTTCCAAAATTCGTAAAAATACGGCACCAAACCTCTTCGTTTTTTCTAAAAGTATGACCTTGTCCAAAAATACCGAAACTTCGTGAGGTTGTCGGGTCATTTTTGGTTTATCCTCCCTTGTTCTTTCGCGGTTTTTGAGTATACTATTCTTAATAGGAGAAGGGTCATATCCGGGATTTTTGACCGGACGAGGAGGAAAATGGTATGAAAACAGGACTTGTGCTGGAAGGCGGCGCTATGCGCGGAATGTTCACCGCCGGCGTACTGGATGTGCTGATGGAGCATAACATCCAGCTGGACGGTGCCGTTGGTGTGTCGGCGGGGGGGCAGTGTTCGGCTGCAACTACAAGTCGCACCAGATCGGACGCACCATCCGCTATAACACGGAATACTGCACCGACAAGCGCTACGCCAGCTTTGGCAACCTGCTGCGCACTGGCAACCTGTACAGCGAGCAGTTCTGCTACCATACCGTGCCGGAAAAGCTGGACCCCTTTGACACCGAGGCTTTCCGGGAGAACCCCATGGACTTTTTTGTGGTGTGCACCGATGTACGCACCGGCGAGCCTATCTACCGCAAGTGCCGCACCGGCGACGCCGAGGACATCCAGTGGATGCAGGCTTCGGCATCCATGCCGCTGGCGGCCAAAATCGTGAAGATCGGCCACTATCAGCTGCTGGACGGCGGTGTTGCGGATTCCATTCCTGTGCGCTTTTTCGAGTCTATCGGCTACAAGCGCAACCTGATCATCCTGACCCAGCCCAAGGGTTTTGTAAAGCAGAAAAACAAGATGCTGCCCCTTATCCGGGCAAGGTATGTGCGCTATCCCGCTTTTGTGGAGGCCGTGGCAGACCGGCACCAGCGCTACAATGAGACGCTGGCCTATATTTCCATGCTGGAGCAGTCCGGCCGGGCCTTCGTCATCCGCCCGCCCATCCCGCTGGAGATTCCCTCTATGGAGCGTGATCCCGCCCAGCTACGCCGCGTTTATGAGACCGGCCGGGCCGTGGCACAGATCCAGATCGACAAGATCGCAGCCTATGTGGAGGAGTCCAAGGCTACAACGGAAGAATAATACGAAAGGCTGCTGCACAGGTTTGTGCAGTAGCCTTTTTTGAGCGGAATTTGATTTTAGGCTTCAGAAACGCCTGCGGGCGTCTCTGAAGCCTTTTTTCACGGAGAGATACAAAAAGAGGCCTGCACCTTGCGGTGCAGACCTCTTGATGTTCAAGAAAGAACGGTAAGAGAAGGGGTTAAATTACTTAACCTCAACCTTAGCGCCAGCCTCTTCCAGCTTCTTCTTGATGTCGTCAGCCTCAGCCTGGGAGACCTTCTCCTTGACAGCCTTGGGAGCGCCATCAACGATAGCCTTAGCCTCCTTCAGGCCCAGACCGGTGATCTCCTTAACGACCTTGATGACCTGCATCTTGGTAGCGCCAGCCTCAGCCAGGATGACGTCGAACTCGGTCTTCTCTTCCTCAGCGGAAGCAGCAGCGCCAGCAGCAGCGGGAGCAGCAGCAGCAACAGCAGAAACACCGAACTCCTCGCAGTAGGTGTCGATCAGTTCCTTCAGCTCCAGAACGGTCAGGCCCTTGACGGACTCGATGATGGCAGTAATCTTCTCAGAAGCCATGGTAATAACCCTCCAATATCAATGGTTTTAGTTTGTTTCAGTTTTTTGTTAAGCGGCGGTCACGCGGCCATCAGGCAGCGGGCTCCTCCTGCTTGTCGGCATAAGCCTGCATTGCAACGGCCAGACCAGACAGAGTGCTGGTGAGGGCGCCTGCAAACATGGACAGCATACCTTCGCGGTTGGGCAGCTTTGCGATAGCGTTGGTCTCGGCGGCGTTCATAGCCTTGCCTTCCATGAAGCCAGCCTTCACGACGAACTTCTTGGACTTATCGCCATCCTGATACTTGCACAGGATGCGGGCAGCAGCCATGGGGTCTTCCTCGTGAGCAAAAGCAACAGCGGTGTCGCCCTTGAAGTTCTCAGCCAGACCCTCCAGAGCGGTACCCTTAACTGCCAGACGCAGCATGGTGTTCTTCACGACCATGTAATCAACGCCTGCCTCACGCAGCTCCTTACGGAGCTTGGTGTCGTTCTCGACGTTAATGCCGCCGTAAGCGACGACGCAGCCGGAAACCGCACTCTCAAACTTTGCCTTCAGATCAGCGACGTAAGCCTGCTTTTCAGAAAGAATCTTTGCACTGGGCATTCGGTTTCACCTCGTTTCAAAAACTTGTATCGAAAGCCGGAGCAATGAAAAAAGCCTCTCTCCCGCGCACTGCGCCGAGAGAGAGGCATAAAGCAACTTTACGCACGTTTCTCGGCAGGCGGTCAAGCTTTACACTGGATTCCAGCGCCTGCTGTCTTAAAAACAGCATGATTATAATACCGCAAACGTGCGGCGTTGTCAAGTACTTTTTTCAATTTCCGACAAAATTTTTCTGCCATTCCGCAGAACGGCAGAAAAACATCAGAAATCTAAATTAGACACCGTACTTCAGGGTGTTCAGACGGATGCCAGGGCCCATGGTGGTGGCGATGGTAGCGCTCTTGAAGTAGGTACCCTTTGCTGCAGCGGGCTTTGCCTTGGCAATAGCCTCCATCACAGTGTCCAGGTTGGTGTACAGCTTCTCTGCACCGAAAGAAGCCTTGCCCACGGGCACATGGATGATGTTCTGCTTGTCCAGGCGGTACTCGATCTTACCAGCCTTGGCCTCGGAAACAGCCTTGCCCAGGTCGGGAGCAACGGTGCCGGCCTTGGGGTTCGGCATCAGGCCGCGGGGGCCCAGGACCTTACCGAGACGGCCAACGCGGCCCATCATATCGGGAGTGGTCACGACAACGTCGAAATCCATGAAGCCGCCGGCGATCTTTGCGATCAGCTCGTCATCGCCGACGATATCAGCGCCAGCAGCCTCAGCAGCGGCAGCTGCGGGACCCTTGGCGATTGCGCAGACGCGGACGGTCTTGCCGGTGCCGTTGGGCAGAACGACAGCGCCGCGGACCTGCTGGTCAGCGTGACGGCCGTCAACGCCCAGACGGACGTGCAGCTCGACGGTCTCGTCGAACTTGGCAGAAGCGGTCTTGCAAGCCAGCTCCAGAGCCTCGTTCACATCATATGCCTTAGTAGAATCGACCAGCTTTGCAGCGTCGACATAGTGCTTGCCATGTTTCATTGTATATCCTCCTGTGTGGTCATGCGGGCAGTGTTATGCCCTCCCACTGTTTATGTCTCAGCCCTCGACGGTGACGCCCATGGAACGGCAGGTGCCGCGAACCATGCTGCAGGCAGCTTCCAGAGAAGCAGCGTTCAGGTCGGGCATCTTGGTCTTGGCGATCTCCTCCACCTGAGCGGCGGTCAGAGAAGCAACCTTTTCCTTGTTGGGCTTGCCGGAAGCGGTGTTGATGCCAGCGGCCTTCTTGATCAGAACAGCTGCCGGAGGAGTCTTGGTGATGAAGCTGAAGGAGCGGTCAGCGTACACGGTGATGACGACGGGGATCACATAACCCATCTGGTTCTTGGTACGCTCGTTGAACTCCTTGGTGAAGGCCATGATGTTGACGCCCTTCTGACCCAGAGCAGGGCCAACAGGGGGAGCCGGAGTCGCCTTGCCGGCCTCGATCTGCAGCTTAATGTAGCCAGTAACTTTCTGTGCCATGATAAATGCACCTCCAAAAATCTGTGGTGAGTTGCGGCGCAGTGTCTCTGCGCCTCCCACGAGCGCGTGCACGCTGCACACGCTCTATAAGAACCGCACTGCGGTCTTACCTTGGTAAACGGAACTTGCCGGTTGGTTACGGCAGCTCGACCTGACCGATCTCCACCTCTGCGGGGGTCTCGCGGCCGAACATATTGACCTTGAGCTTCACCTTGAAGTTCTCGGTATCAATGGCCTCCACAAGGCCCATAAAGCCTTCCAGAGGACCGGCGGTGATCTGCACGGTATCGCCGACAGCAAAATCGACGCTGAGCGGTGCAGCCTTCTCCACGCCCATCTTCTCCACTTCCTCAGCGGTCAGCGGAACAGGCTTGGAGGCGGGGCCGACGAAGCCGGTGCAGCCGCGCGTATTGCGCACCACATACCAGGTATCGTCGTTCATCACCATTTTGACCAGAACGTAGCCGGGGAACAGCTTGTGCTCCACCATCTTCTGCTTGCCGTTCTTGTCGATCTCAGGAACCATCTCGACGGGAACCTTGATATCGCAGATCAGATCCTGCAGGTGACGGTTCTCCACCATGGTCTGCAGGTCGTTGGCGACCTTGTTCTCGTAACCGGAATAGGTATGCACAACATACCAAAGAGCCTCAGTGGACTCATCTACCAGCTTGGTTGATTCTTCCATTTTGGTTGACCCTCCGTTTCAAGATGATTCTCAGGCGCCGATGATCAAGCCCAGGATGCCGCCGAAGATGGCATCCAGCAGGATCATCACGACCGCTGCGATGGCGACGGTCACGAGCACGACGATGGTGTTGGTCTTGACGTCCGCCTTGGACGGCCACACCACCTTCTTCAGCTCGCTCTTGGTGTCGCGGAAGAACTTTGCGACCCGTGCGCAGAAGCCCTTGACAGCGGCTTTTAGCTTTGGCCACAAAGCCCGGCTTTTTCTCGGTTTTGTCTGCCATTATGCTCCGCCTTTCTTTTACTTGGTTTCGCGATGAACGGTGTGCTTCTTGCAGAAACGGCAGTACTTCTTCATCTCGAGACGATCGGGGTTGTTCTTCTTGTTCTTCGTGGTGTTGTAGTTGCGCTGCTTGCACTCGGTGCAGGCCAGAGTGATTTTAACGGTCATTTGTTGACACCTCCATTATAACGGTTGTTTTGAACCTCCCTCGGGTTGCGGGTGGCAGCTGTAAAACAGGCGCACTTAATAACCCCGCAAAAGAGGTGATATCATTGTACCACGCGTTTTTCAATCCGTCAAGCAGAAAAAAGCGATTTTGAGAAACTTTTTTCGCAGCTGCTGTCTTTTTGTCCCAAGGCGGCTTTTTTGCATTCTGCTTGCATCGCGGGCGTAGATATTGTATAATGAATCGAAACGGAATTTTACCGGTTTGAAGCCGCCCCTTTACCGGGGCTTTATAAATAGGAGTGAGATATCATGCAGTCTGCAAATAAAATGTGCGTGGCTCTGTTGTTTGGCGGTATGTCCAGCGAACATGAGGTCAGCTGTGTCTCTGTGGGCAACTTTGTCCGCAACATCGACCGCAGCAAATACGAGGTGCTCACCGTGGGCATCACCAAGGAGGGCCGCTGGCTCTATACCGAGGCCACGGCGGAACAGATGGCCGATGGCAGCTGGGAAGAGCTGCCCGGCAATATGGCCTGCGTGATCAGCCCGGACCGCGCCGACCACGGCATGATCCTGTTTACCCCGGACGGCCGGGTTGAAAAGATGCACCTTGACGTGGTGATCCCGGTGCTCCACGGCCTGTGGGGCGAGGACGGCACCGTGCAGGGCCTGCTGGAGCTGGCAGGCATCGCCTATGTGGGCTGCGGCGTGCTGGCAAGCTCTGTGTGCATGGACAAGGCTGTGGCCAACGCCCTGTTCGAGGCCAACGGTGTGCCCCACACCAAGTGGGTAGCCGCCAACCGTTGGGAGATCGAGAAGGATCTGGAGGGCGTTTGCGCCGGTGTGGAACAAAAACTGGGCTGGCCGGTGTTCGTCAAGCCCGCCAACGCAGGCTCCAGTGTGGGCATCTCCAAGGTGTCCAATCAGGAGGAGCTGAAGGCCGCCATTGCCCTTGCGCTGGAAAACGACCGCAAGGTGGTATTTGAAGCCTTTGTGGACGGACAGGAAGTGGAGTGCGCCGTCATCGGCTCCGACCCCGCTGTTGCCACCCGTCCCGGTGAGATCCTTGCCGGTGCAGAGTTCTACACCTATGATGATAAGTACAAGAATGGCGTGAGCCAGACCGTCATCCCGGCACATCTGCCGGAGGCCAAGCTGGACGAGGTAAAAACCTACGCCGCCATGGCCTACACCGCACTGAACTGCGAGGGTCTGGCACGGTGCGATTTCTTTGTGGAAAAAGAACACCGGCCGGGTGCTCATCAACGAGATCAACACCTTCCCCGGCTTTACCGCCATCAGTATGTACCCCAAGCTGATGGAGCACGAGGGCCTGCCGGTGCCGGCCCTCATCGACCGACTGATCGCGCTGGCTCTGGAAAGGACGGAAAAAGCAGCATGGATAATCGCCCCATCGGTGTGTTCGACAGCGGTTCTGGGCGGCCTGACCGGTGTGCGGGAGCTGCGCAAGCGCCTGCCCCATGAGGATATCATCTATTTTGGCGATACCGGCCGCGTGCCCTATGGCAGCCGCAGCCCGGAGACCATCCTGCAGTATGCCCGTCAGGACGTGGCATTCCTGCTTTCTAAAAATGTAAAGTGCATCATGGCGGCCTGCGGCACGGTGAGCAGCACCTACCCGGCTGCGGAGGCAGCCCAGCTGCCGGTACCCTACCTTGGCGTAGTGGATGCCGCCGCCCGGGAAGCAGCCTTTGTCACCCGCAACCGCCGCATCGGCGTCATTGGCACAGCCGCCACCATCCGCTCCCGCAGCTACGAAAAAAGCTGCTGCGGCAGCTGGTGCCCCCGGGGTGGAGATCACCGCCCGCGCCTGCCCGCTGTTCGTACCGCTGGTGGAAGCCGGGTATGTAGATCACAGCGAAGCCGGAAAGCAGCAGATCACGAAGCTGGTCATTGCCCAATACCTGACCGACCGAGGTGCGTGAGGCCGGTGTAGACACCCTGATTTTGGGCTGCACCCACTACCCGCTGCTCAAGACCATGATCGGCGAGTTCATGGGCCAGAGCGTGACGCTGGTGGATCCGGCCAAGACCGCTGCCCACCATCTGGAGCGGATGCTCGCCGAGCGCGGGCTGCGCGCCAGCCATGAAAGCGGGCAGGCACATTTTTACGTCAGCGATGTGCCGGACAGCTTTGTGCAGACGGCAGACCTGTTCCTGGGCGAGTACAAAGGCGGCCCGGTGGAGCAGATCGCCATTGATAAATATTGATAAGGAAAAACAACGTGAGTAAACCGCTGAAGGAAGATTACATCATCCGCATCAAGAGCCGCATCGAGCAGCATGTGGAAGAACCGGCTGCGGAGGAAGAAGAAAAGGAAGAGTTTGTGGAGCTGATGACCCGGGGCAGCTTTGTGCTGAAGGGCGGCAGCTATTATGTGACCTACCGCGAGACCGAGACCACCGGCTACGAGGGCTGTACACTACCACCCCCTGAAGATCGCCGCAGACGGCAGCCGGGTGGCGATGCTGCGGTTCGGCAAGGGCGGCGGGGCTGGTACCCAGCTGCTGATCGAAAAAGGCCGCCGCAACCTGTGCCACTACGAGACCGGCTTCGGCTCTATGACCTTGGGCGTGACTGCGGACGAGATCGACTGTCAGCTGACCGAAAAGGGCGGCACCGCCCGGTTTGCCTACCTGCTGGATGCCGACAGCGCCGAGCTGGTGAGCCGCAACCGGCTGGAAGTTACCGTGACCCATGTGAATTGATGAAGTTCCCTGAGACTGTGAAAGGAACCAGACCAATGACTGAATTTGAAAAGACCTACCAGAACTACAACCCCCGGCAGGCTGCGCTGGACGAGGCACGCGCTCTGCTGACCGCAGCCGCCAAGGCTGCTATGGCAGACGGCACCCTGCCCGAGGCAGAGCTGCCCGCCTTTATCGTAGAGATCCCCGCCGACGTGAAGAACGGCGATATCGCCGCTCCAACCTCGCCATGGCCGGTGCACGCACTTGGCGCAAGGCTCCCAAGATGATCGCAGACGCCCTGCTGGCACATCTGCCCTCCCCTGAGAACAGCGTTTTCTCCAAGGTGGAGGTTGCCGGTCCCGGCTTCATCAACCTGTTCCTGTCCCAGAGCTTCCGGGCCGGCGTGGTGCTGGGTGCCTGCGCCAACAGGGAGTATGGCCGCACCAATCACGGCAAGGGCGCAAAGTACAATGTGGAGTTTGTTTCTGCCAACCCCACCGGCCCCATGCACATGGGCAACGCCCGCGGCGGCGCACTGGGCGACTGTCTGGCCGCTGTGCTGGACTGGTCCGGCTACGATGTGACCCGTGAGTTCTATATCAACGACGCCGGCAACCAGATCCAGAAGTTCGGCAAAAGTCTGGCAGTGCGCTACCTGCAGCAGTTCTGCGGCGAGGAGGCCTATCCCCTGCCCAAGGAGTGCTATCAGGGCGGCGATATCAAGGTGCTGGCCGGTGAGTTCGCTGAGCTGAACGGCGACAAGTACGTTGCCGCCTGCAAGGGAATGGACGAGGAAGCTCTGTTCGAGAGCGAGGCCTTTGCCGCCCTCAAGGACGCACTGGTGGCCTATGCCCTGCCCAAGAACATTGCTGCTCTGAAACGCGACCTCGGCAAGTACCGCATTGATTACGACGTCTGGTTCCACGAGAGCACCCTGCACGAGTCCGGCGCAGTGCTGGCTGTGGTGGACAAGCTGCTGGAGCTGGGTGCCTGCTATAAGGCCGAGGACGGTGCTATCATGTACCGCAGCGCCCAGTACGCTGCCAAGTACGGCACCGTGAACAAGAAAAAGACCGAGGACGGCACTGAGGAGGAGGCCAAGGACGAGGTACTCGTCCGCGCCAACGGCATTCCCACCTACTTTGCCGCCGATATCGCCTACCACTACAACAAGCTGGCTACCCGCGGCTTTGCCAAGGCCATCGACGTGTGGGGCGCAGACCACCATGGCCATGTGGCCCGCCTGAAGGGCGCCATGGATGCCATCGGCCTGAATGGCGAGGATCTGGACGTTGTGCTGATGCAGATGGTCAACCTGATGCGGGACGGCCAGCCTGTCCGTATGTCCAAGCGCACCGGCAACGCCATCACCCTGACCGACCTGCTGGAGGAAGTGCCCATCGACAGCGCACGCTTCCTGTTCAATATGCACGACGCCGGCAGCGGCATCGACTTTGATCTGGATCAGGCCGTCAAGACCGACAACGACAACCCGGTGTACTATGTGCAGTACGCCCATGCCCGCATCTGCTCCATCCTGAAGAAGATGGAGAGCGAGGGTGTGCAGTTTGCCGGTGCGGAGCACATCGATGCCACCCTGCTTACCGAGCCTTCCGAGATGGATCTGATCCGGATGCTGGCTGCCTTCCCGCAGGAGATCGTGATGGCTGCCGAGAAATACGACCCCAGCCGCATCAACCGCTTTGTCATCGATCTGGCCAGCGCCTTCCACCGCTTCTACGGCAACTGCCGCATTCAGGGCGCTGACCCCGCCGTGCAGCAGGCACGCCTTGCCCTGTGCATCGGCGTGAAGAACGCCATCTTCAATGTGCTCACCATGTTCAAGATCAACGTGCCCGAGAAGATGTAACATAAAATCACAGGGGCTGTTGCACCAAACAATGTGCAGCAGCCCCTTTTTGATAAAACAGATACAAGGAGAACCCATGGAACCTTTGAAGATCGGCAATATCACCCTGCCCCACCGGGCGGTGTTCGGCCCTATGGCGGGCTTTACGGATGCCCCCTGCCGCCGCCTGATGGCGCAGCACGGCGCTGGCTTTACCGTCAGCGAGATGGTATCCAGCCGGGCGCTGGTGTACGGCGACCATAAGACCGTCAGCCTGCTGAAGGCAGCGCCCAACGGCGCACCCTACGGGGTGCAGATCTTCGGCGAGGTGCCCGAGATCATGGGCGAAGCCACCGCCGCCATGGAGCAGTACGAATTTGACTTTGTGGACATCAACATGGGCTGCCCGGCCCCCAAGATCGTTTCCGGCGGCGCGGGCAGCAAGCTGATGCTGGACCCCGACCGCTGCGGGCGTATCGTGGAGCAGGTGGTGGCGCACACCAAGCGCCCTGTTACCGTAAAGATGCGCAAGGGCTGGGACGCCGACCACATCACCGCCGTGGAGTGCGCCAAGGCCTGCGAGCAGGCGGGCGCGGCACTGGTAGCGGTGCACGCCCGCACCCGGGAGCAGATGTACACCCCGGGCATCGACCCGGAGATCATCGCCCGGGTAAAGGACGCGGTGAAGGTGCCGGTGCTGGGCAACGGCGATATCCACTGCGCCGAGGATGCCCTGCGCATGGTGCGGGAGACAAACTGCGACGGCGTGATGATCGCCCGGGGCGCACTGGGCGACCCGTGGCTGTTTGAGCGGGTGAACGCCGCGCTGGAGGGTCTGCCCGCCCCCAAGGAGCCGAACCTGCAAGCGCGGATGAACGCGCTGCGCCGTCAGGTGGAGGAGATGGTAGAGCAGAAGGGCGAGTTTGTGGCTATGCCGCAGGCACGCGCCCAGACCATGCACTACATGAAGGGGCTGAAGGGCGCTGCCGCCCTGCGCCGCTACTGCTGCACCCTGACCCATTTAGAGGACTTGGACGAGCTGATCGCCGCCGTGTTTGAAGAGCAGCGCAAAGCCGGGCTGGACCCTGACGATGTGCGGGAAGTACCGTTCCCGTAATTTGACCCGAAGCAGAGCAATGCCGGGTAGCCTGTGGGCTGTCCGGCATTGTATTTTTTTACGCCTTCGTCAGCTCGTCCAGATTCTGGGTGTAGCAGGGCAGGCAGTGCTCCAAAAACCAGTCGGCCTCCGGACAGTGCATGGCCAGCAGCGCGGCGCGCTGCTGCGTGAGTGCGGCGTCAAATTCGTGGTTGCCGCTGCGCTGCTCCTCCGTGCATTTGATGAGGGCACTCAGCCGGTCGGCAGCCTTGAGCAGACGATGCTCCTCTGCCGTCAGGACGCTGCCGTCCATGCAGGGGGTCAGCTCTGCAGCCAGCTCTGCGGGCAGCAGAGCCGCCATGGAGCGCACGCTCTCGGTCTCCAGTGCCTTGTAAGCGTCCCGCAGCGCTGGGGAGTGGTACTTGACCGGCGTGGGCATATCTCCGGTAATGATCTCCGGCGCGTCGTGGTACAGCGCCGCCACTGCCACCACCTCGGGGCGGCAGGGCGTGCCGGTGTAGTGCTTGGCGATGAGACACAGCAGGTGCGCCAGCAGTGCGGTGTCACAGGTGTGCTCGCTGAGGGATTCCGCCCGGGTGGAGTGCATCAGGCTCCACCGGGTAATATACTTCATGCGCGCCAGCAGGGCGCTGAAAGGATACAGCATGGCAATACGCCTCCTTTTCTTCACCATACCCGCCCCGCGTGCGCTTGTCAAGCCCTTTTTTCTTGCGCGCCGCCGTGCTATACTACAAGGTGACATCAAATCCACTTCCGCGCCGGTGCGCGGAGAAAGAGGAACGCTATGGAAAAGTTCAAAAAACCACGGCTGCTCACCCCAAGGGGGCAGAGCCATAAAAAATTCTGGCAGGCGGTGGGGCTGTGCGCCCTGACGGCGGCCATCTTCTTTTTGCCGTTCTACATCCTTGACGGCGGCTTTTTCCACTATGCAGGCGATTTTAACAGCCAGCAGATCACCTTTTACCGGTATATGAACGGCTTCGTCAAGGGCGCAGGTTACCCGGACAGCGCCTTTGCAGGTGCGCCACGCAATACCTTTTCGTGGGCGACCGACCTTGGCAGCGGGGTGATGAACGCCTACTCCTTCTACCTGTACGGCTCGCCGTTCTTCTGGCTGTCGGTGCTGCTGCCGCAGAGCTGGCTGCCCTATATGATGGTGCCGCTGCTGGTGCTCAAGTTCGGCGTGGCGGGCGGCGGCGCGTTTCTGTATCTGCGCCGCTACGTCAAAAACGAGAACTACGCGGTGCTGGGTGCCTGCCTGTACGCGCTTTCCGGCTTTGCGGTGTACAACGTGTTCTTCAACCACTTTGTGGATGTGGTGGCGCTGTTCCCCTATCTGCTCTGGGCGCTGGACGAGGCCATTTATGAAAACCGTCACGGCCTGTTCGCCTTCTGGGTGGCGGTGAACCTGCTCAACAACTACTTCTTCTTTGTGGGACAGGTCATTTTCCTGTGCATCTACTTTGTGTGCAAACTGACCACCAAGGACTTCCGGCTGACCGGGCGCAAGTTCGGGCATCTCTTGTGGGAGAGCGTGCTGGGCGTTGCCATGGGCTGTCTGCTGCTGTTCCCGGCAGTGCTCAGCCTGCTGCAGAACCCGCGCACCATTGACCTTTCTTCCGGCTGGGGCTTTCTGACCTACGCCAAGGTGCAGCAGTATCTGGCTATCCTGCTCAGCTGGATCCTGCCGCCGGACTCCCCTTACCTTACCTCGGTCTGGTCGGAGGGCGTGATCAAGTGGACGAGCATGACGGCCTACCTGCCCCTGTGCAGTCTGGCCGGTGCCATGGCCTACTGGCGCAGCCGCAAGGCCGACAGCAAAAAGCGCATCGTGGCAGTGTGCGCCGTGTGCGCGCTGGTGCCGGTGCTGAACAGCGCCTTCTACGCGCTCAACTCCAGCTACTATGCACGCTGGTACTATATGCCCACCCTTATCCTTGCCGCCATGACCGTGAACGCGCTGGAGGACCCGGATGTTGATCTGGACGCCCCCGCCCGGGGCATCGGCTGGATCATGCTGGCTACGCTGGTGTTTGCGGTGGTGCCCGTGCGGGACGATACCACCGGGACATGGTCCTTCGGCGTGCTGAAGAACCCGGAACAGTTCTTTGTCGTGCTGGGCTTTGGTCTGCTGGGGCTTATGCTGTACCGCTACCTCTGCGGCATATGGCGGCAGAACAGCCGCTTTGCCCAGCGCATGACGGCGGCGGTGCTGGCGTTTGCCTTCCTGTTCAGCGTGGTGCACATCGGCATTGGCAAGTTCGGCCAGTGGTATACCGACAGCGACCTTGTGGAACAGGATACCAACGCCCTGCAGCTGAAAAACGACCTGCCGGAGGGCGACTACCGCATCGACACCTACAAGATCCACGACAACATCGGTATGTGGCTGGATAAGAGCTGCCTGCAGTATTTTGGCAGCACGGCGGCCCCCAGCATCCTCAGCTTCTACCCGGGGCTGGGGGTCAAGCGGGACGTGCGCAGCGAGCCGGAGATTGCAAACTACGCCCTGCGCGGCCTTTTGAGCGTGGAGTACCTCATTACCACCCCGGAAAAGCGCGAAAGCTTTGAGGACGAGGCAGACGCGGGCTGGACCTATCTTGCCGACGTGGACGGCTACACGCTGTACCACAACGATAACTACGTTCCCATGGGCTTTACCTACGATTACTATGTGACCGAGGCCACCTACCAGACTTCGATCAAGACCCTGCGTTCCAACCTGCTGATGCGGGCGCTGGTGCTGGAGGACGAGGACGTAAAGGCATACGGTCAGTACCTGACCGAACTGCCGGACGCCATGCTGGATGATCTGCACTACGACAGCTACACGCAGGACTGCGCCGACCGCCGTGCCCACAGCTGCTCTGTATTCCAGATGAACAACGCGGGCTTCCATGCCGAGATCACACTGGAAAAACAAAACCTCGTCTTTTTCTCTGTGCCCTACGATGACGGCTTTACCGCCTATGTCAACGGCGAAAAGACCGACATCCTGCGGGTGGATGAGGGGCTGATGGCAGTGCTTTGCCCGGCGGGCACAAGCAGCATCGACTTTGTGTATCAGGCCGCCGGGCTTTCCGCAAGCCGGGTGGTGACCGCAGTGGCCATCCCGGTGTGGGTGGTGTACGTTGCTTACTTTGTGCGCCGCAAGCGCCGCAGCACCGGTGCCCCGGCAGAAGAATGACTTTGACCGGGCCAAAAAATAAAAATTTAAAAATCCCTCTTGACTTTACGAAGATAAAGTGTATAATGCAATCAAACCGATGAGGCGGAAGAGAACCTGCACAGCGCATTTGCAGTGAGCCCGGACAGTGCAAACGGGCGAAAGCGGGGCAGAGTTTCGTGGGCCGCCGAGGGCCGGGCAAACGGGCACAAACCCCAGTAGCTTTGGACGGAAGTCTCCGTTACAGGACAGGGGAGTGTTGGCTCTCCGTGAGTGGCTCTGCTGTATTGGATGCAGAGCAAGCAAGGTGGCACCGCAGAATCGTATTTACCGATCCTGTCCTTGTGGATAACACACAGGGACAGGGTCGTTTTGTTTTAAGACCCGTCCCGCAAAGGGAGCGGGTCTTTTGATTTGCCGCCCGCTCCGGGAAAGGAGTTACCACTATGAAAAACCTGAACATGATCTCCCGCCGCAGCTTCCTGAAGGCCGCTCTGACCGCTTCCGCTGTTTCTGCCATGGCACTGACCGGCTGCGGCGGCGCTGCTTCCAGCACCGCCTCCAGTGCAGCAGTCTCCTCCTCCGCAGCGGCTTCCGGCAGTACTGCCGCCGCTGGCGAGACTTTCAAGGTGGGCATCGTCAACTATGTGGACCACGCCTCCCTTAACCAGATCGTGGAATCTGTGGAGAGCCGTCTGGACGCCATCGGCAAGGAGAAGGGCGTCACCTTTGACTACGCCGATTACTACGCCAACGCACAGGCCGACCAGTCCAACCTGAACCAGATCGGCGCAGACCTTGTGGCTGACGGCGTGGACGTGATCGTAGCCGTGGCCACCCCCACCGCCGCTACCATGCTGGCTGCCGTGGAGGACACCGACATCCCGGTGGTCTACTCCGCTGTGACCGATCCCGCTGCCGCAGGCTTTGACACCGAGCCGAACATCACCGGCACTTCCGACGCCCTGAACACCGACGCCATCATGAACCTCATCCTGGCCGCCAACCCCGACATCACCACCATCGGTCTGCTGTATGATCTGAGTCAGGATGCCTCCACCCAGGCCATTGCGGACGCCAAGGCCTTCTGCGAGAAGAACGGCATCAAGGTGGTGGAAAAGAACGGCACCACCACCGCCGAGGTGCAAATGGCTGCCGAGGCACTGGTAGCCGCCGGGGTCAAGGCCGTGTTCACCCCCACTGACAACACCATCATGACCGCCGAGTTGTCCATCTACGAAAGCTTCATCGAGGCCGGTGTGCAGCACTACACCGGTGCCGACAGCTTTGCGCTGAACGGCGCACTGGTGGGCTACGGCGTGGACTACGTCCAGCTGGGCGAAGCTACCGCCGATATGGTCAGCCAGCTGCTGTGCGACGGCAAGACCCCCGCAGACCTGCCCTACCAGACCTTTGATAACGGCATCGTCACCATCAACACCGAGACCGCCGAGGCTCTGGGCTTGGATCTGGCTGCCCTGAAGGAAGCTTTCAAGCCCTACTGCACCGAGATCACCGAGGTGACCACCGCCGAGAGCTTCTCCTGAGCACCCCGCTCCGTCAAAACCTGACGGCTTTTCCGGCTCTCCCGCAAGGGAGAGCTTTTGGCGGTTCTGGGGAAAGTGGTTTCCCTCTCCCGTGAAAATGCGTTTGTCGCACTCCGCAGAGCAATGCGGTGCGCATTCAAAATAACATAAAAGGAGCATACACCATGCTGGCGAGTATCTTTTCCCTCAACGTTTTGCAGACAGCGCTGGAGCTGGGCTGCATCTACGGACTGGTGGCGTTGGCGCTGTTTCTCAGCTACTCCATCCTGAATATTGCCGACCTTTCCACCGACGGCTGCTTTACGCTGGGCTGCGCCGTGGCCTGTCAAGTGGCGTTGACCGGCCACCCCATCCTTGCGCTGGCGGCAGCCATGGCTGCGGGGGTGTGCTCCGGCTTTGTCACCGCCTTTTTGCAGACAAGGCTCGGGGTGGAAAGCATCATGGCCGGTATCATCGTCAACACCGGCCTGTACACCATCAATCTGGCGGTGATGGGCTTCTCCTCCACCATGTCACTGGTCAAGACCCCTACCATCTTCTCCATGGCAAAAACTTCGCTGGGCTTTCTGGGCAGCTGGTACAAGCTGGTGCTGGCGGCAGTTATCATTGCCATCGCCTGCGCGGCGATGCTGGGTTTTCTGGGCACGCGGCTGGGGCTTTCCATCCGCGCCACCGGCGATAACGCCGCCATGGTGCGGGCTTCCAGCATCAACCCCGCCTTTACCATCACGGTGGGTCTGTGCGTTTCCGGTGCGTTGTGTGCACTGTCCGGCGGGCTGCTGGCACAGTACCAGAAAAGCTGCGATATCAACGTGGGCACCGGCATGGTGACCATTGCACTGGCTTCCCTCATCATCGGCGAGACGCTGGTGGGCAAGCGCACCATGCTGCGCCGCATTCTGGGCGTGGTGTTCGGAAGCTGCCTGTACCGCTTTATCGTGGCCGTGGCGCTGCGGTTCAACGTGCCCGCCGCCGCCATGAAGCTGGTTTCTGCCATTATCGTGGCAGTGGCCATCTCCATGCCCGCCATCCGGGAGCACTTCGCCTTTGAAAAGCGGCGGCACGCTGCCCGTGCCCGCCGCACCGTGACCAACAGGGAGGGACAGTAACATGGAAATGCTGCAGCTGAACGACCTGCACAAAACCTTTAACCCCGGCACCGTCAACGAAAAGGTGGCGCTGAATGGGGTGAGCCTGCAGATGGAGGCCGGAGATTTTGCCACCATCGTGGGCTCCAACGGCGCGGGCAAATCCACCCTGTTCAATGCCATCACCGGCGGCTTTATCGCCGACGAGGGCAGCATTCTGCTGGGCGGGCAGGACATCACCTTTGCGCCGGAGCACCAGCGCAGCAAGGTGATCGGACATCTGTTCCAGGACCCGCTCAAGGGCACTGCGCCCAATATGACCATCGAGGAGAATCTGGCGCTGGCCTACCTGCGGGCAGGCACTGCGCCCAACGCCATCTTCTCCCGCATCTCCCGCAAGGATAAGGCGCTCTTCCGCGAAAAGCTTGCTTTGCTGGACATGGGGCTGGAGGAGCGGATGCAGCAGCCGGTGGGGCTGCTCTCCGGCGGTCAGCGGCAGGCGCTGACGCTGCTCATGGCCACCATGGTCACGCCGAAGCTGCTGCTGCTCGACGAGCACACCGCCGCGCTCGACCCCGCCACCGCCGAAAAGGTGCTGGCGCTGACCAAGAGCATCGTGGCCGAGAAAAAGATCACCTGCCTGATGGTGACCCACAATATGCATCAGGCACTGGAACTGGGCAACCGCACCCTGATGATGGACGCCGGGCGCATCGTGTTTGACGTAAAGGGCGCAGAGCGCAGCAAGATGACCGTGGACGATCTGCTGGAAAAGTTCCGCGAGAACGCGGGCAAAAATCTGGATAATGACCGTATCCTGCTGAGCAAGGTGGAGAAATAAAAAATTTTTACCAGAGGTGTCGTATGATAAAAATTGCGTTTTTTGATGTAGATGGAACCTTGCTCAAGCTGGGGCAGCAAAGAGCCATCCCCCAAAACTGTGCAGGCTTTACAGCAGCTGCAGGCAAACGGGGTCTTGTTGTGCATGGCGACCGGCAGAGGCTATCTCTCCATCCCGCATTTTGAAGGTGTCGATTTTGATATCTGGCTGACCTTCAACGGCTCCTATGTCCGCAGCAAGGATACTGTGCTCTTCAAAAATCCGCTGGACGCTGACGACAAACACAAGATTCTGCAAAACCTGAAGCAGATGCACCGGGCAGCTGCTATCAGCAATGAGCACTTTATCGTAACAAACGGGACAGACCCCGATCTGGCACAATACTTTTCCTTTGGCAGCGAAAAGCTGGTGATTTCCGAGCATTTTGATGCGCTGTGCGAGGAGGAGATCTATCAGATCATGTGCTCCTGCAACAGCGCCGAATACACACAGATCTTACAGGGGACGCACGCCACACAGATCACCGCATGGTGGGACAAGGCAGTAGATATTATTCCGCTCTCCTGCGGCAAAGGGAAACGCTGTAAGGGCGGTCTTGGCGCATTATGGATTTTCAAAGTCCGAAGCCATTGCCTTTGGGGACGGACGGAACGACATTGAAATGCTGGAAGCAGTCGGTACAGGCGTTGCCATGGGAAACGCGCTCGAGGAGGTCAAGGCCAGAGCTGCCGTCCTCTGCCGCTCTGTGGAAGAGGACGGGGTCTATCATTACTGCCTTGAAAACCACCTTATCTGAGGGAGACTTCCTTCTATGCTGTGTTCCTTCTCGTAAAAGCGAAAAAGGTCTGCTGCACCGTGCGGTGCAGCAGACCTTATAATTTTTATTCTTTTTACCACAGGCGGATGACCTTGATGACGCCCTCGGCTTTATCGCGGGCCAGCTCCAGATGGTGCTGCAGCGCCATGGCAGCGCCGTCCCAGTCCCCTGCCAGAGCAGCATCCAGAATCTGCAGATGCTCCTCACAGGTCTGCTCCTGATTGATCATGCTCACCTTGCCGGTCATGATGCGGAAGCGGGTGTTCAGACCGGTGATGCGGTCGTAAGCCGAGCGCAGATACTTGTTGGGCAGGGTGCTCATAAGCAGTTCGTGGAACTCATCGTCCGACTTGCAGAAGTCCTCGATGCGCTCGCTGTGGTGCATCAGCTCGGCGTAGGCCTCCAGCTGCTCCCGGGGGATGGCATTGCCGTAAGTACGCAGGGCGTAGGGCTCCACCAAAAGACGCATCTCAAACATGCTGTGCACGTCCTCTTCGGTGATGCCGGAGACCATCAGGCCCTTTTTGGGCAGGATGGTGATCAGCCCTTCCTGCTCCAGACGCCCCAGCGCATCCCGCATGGGGGTGCGGCTGATGTTGCCCATCTCGGCGCAGAGTTTCTGCTCGTTCAGAAACTCGTTGGGGCGGTACTCGCAGTTCAAAATCTTGGTCTTGAGGTACTGATACGCCTGAAGTTTCAGGCTGAGCTTTGCCTGTGCGTCCTGCTCTTTCATAAGCACATTCTCTCTCTATTCTTCTTTGTCTTCTTCTCCAAAAAACGTTCCAAAACGTTCGAACCGGCAGCACAAACCCACCGCTGCCGGTTTCTTCTTCATGTTCAGCCAGCTTGTATCCCGGCTGCAATCCAACCACTTTATCTAATACATTATTTCACATCAGGGCATTTTTTACAAGACTTTTTTTTGCTTAACTTTGGAGTGTTTTCCGTTTTATACAAAGATTACGCCTCGATTTTGCTACTTTTTACAATGTTTTTTGTGCTTGTCGCCAAACAGGCCGACTTTCCGCCCGCTTCTTTTTTGCATCCAAGCGCAAACTGTGCTACAATAGGGATAAAAAACAACACATCTACACCGGAAAGGACCGAAACTCTCATGGCACGAAGCGATGGCTACAACACCCGCACCCGGCAACTCATCTTAGATTACCTCATCAACAACTGCCAGCACGCGGTAAGCGCCTCCAACATTCTGGAGCATCTGGAGGCGCAGGGCGCAAGCCCCAACCCCACCACCGTGTACCGCTATCTGGACAAGCTTGCCGGCGAGCAGCGCATTATGAAATATGTAGCCGATAAAGGCGAGCGGGCGGTGTTCCAGTATGTGGACGAGGGACGCCATTGCCGGGAGCACCTGCACCTCAAGTGCGTGCAGTGCGGGCGCATCTATCACTTGGACTGCCATTTTATGGATGAGGTGCGCGCTCACCTGATGGCAGAGCACGGCTTTACCCTGCAATGCGAGGGCAGTGTGCTGTACGGGCTGTGCCGTCATTGCGCGCAGAACGCGGCACCGTCCGCAGCGGAAGAACAGCCTGCAAAAAAATGCGCCTGCTGTGTTGACACGGACAAAAACCCGTGATACAATGCAGACAATAAAAGCGTTGACCGGGAAAAGTAAGGTTTCAGGTTTTTTTGCAGAGAGCGCGGGATGCTGGAAACCGCGCAGAAAACGAAGCCCGAAGAACACCCGTGAGCCGCTCCCTGAACCTGCATGCGCAGCAGTAGGGGAACAGACGTGCGCCGCTCGTTATCGCGGCAGTGCTTTCAACGGGGAGAGCGCACAAAAGTGACTGGCGTTTTGCGTATGCCGGTAATTTAGGTGGCACCACGGATACGGCAGCATATTCGTCCTAGGACTATGGGATGAATGTGCTGCCGTATTTTTTATTTAAAGAGGGGTAAGAAGTATGTGTTGTGTTATGGGTTATACGGGGCACGACCTGAGTGCCGAAAAATTCAAGGAGTATCTGCTGCGCACCGTGGACCGCGGGCCGGACGACCAGCGAGTGGTGGAGGGTCCCTACGGCCTGATGGGCTTTGGGCGGCTTGCCATCATGGGACTGACCCCGGAGGGGATGCAGCCCTTTTACCGGGGCGCTGACTGCGTGGTGTGCAACGGCGAGCTGTACGGCTTCCGGTTCGAAAAAGAGATCTTAAAGCGCCGTGGCTACAAGTTCTGCTCCGACTGCGACTGCGAGATCCTGCTGCCGCTGTACTTACGAGTACGGGCTGGATATGTTCCGCCACATGGACGCGGAGTTTGCGCTGATCCTGTACGATTCCCGCAAGGATCGGCTCATCGCCGCCCGCGACCCCATCGGCATCCGTCCGCTGTTCTACGGCTACTCAAGTCCAGCCACAAGATTGCCTTTTCCTCCGAGATGCGCAACCTCATCGGCTGGTGCGATGATATCCGTCCCTTCCCTATCGGCAGCTACTACTGCGATGGTCGCTTTGTGCGCTACGAGGACATTGCGGACGTGCCCGCCCCCATGCAGGACGATATGCCCACCATCCTGCAGAACATTCGCGAGAAGCTCATCGCCGGTGTGGAAAAGCGGCTGGACGCCGATGCACCCGTGGGCTTTCTGCTTTCCGGCGGGCTCGACTCCTCCTTGGTGTGCTCCATTGCCGCCAAGAAGCTGGGCAAGCCCATCCGCACCTTTGCCATCGGCATGGACACCGATGCCATCGACCTGAAATATGCCCGGCAGACTGCGGACTATCTTGGCAGCGAGCACCACGAGATCATCATCAACCGTGAGATGGTGCTCAGCAGCCTGGAAGAGGTCATCCGGCTGCTGGGCACATGGGATATCACCACCATCCGCGCCAGCATGGGCATGTACCTGCTGTGCAAGGCCATTCACGAGCAGACCGATGTGCGTGTGCTGCTGACCGGCGAGATCTCGGACGAGCTGTTCGGCTACAAATACACCGACTACGCCCCCACCGCCGATGCTTTCCAGCAGGAGAGCCAGAAGCGCATCCGGGAGCTGTACATGTACGATGTGCTGCGGGCAGACCGCTGCATCTCCTCCAACAGCATCGAAGCCCGCGTGCCCTTTGGCGATTTGGATTTTGTGCGCTACGTCATGGCCATCGACCCGGAAAAGAAGCTGAACCGCTACGGCAAGGGCAAGTACCTGCTGCGCAAGGCCTTTGAGGGCGACTGGCTGCCGCCGGAGATCCTGTGGCGCGAAAAGGCCGCCTTCTCGGACGCCGTGGGCCACAGCATGGTGGACGACATCAAGGAGTACGCCGAGGGCCTGTACACCGAGGAGGAGTTCCAGATGCGCCGGGCAAACTACTCGGCACACTGCATGCCCTTTACCAAGGAGAGCCTGTTCTACCGCGAAATTTTTGAGAAGTATTACCACGACCAGAGCCGCACCATCGTGGGCTTCTGGATGCCCAACAAAGCATGGCCGGGCTGCAACGTCAACGACCCCTCTGCCCGCGTGCTGGCAAACTATGGTGCTTCCGGCGTATAACGCCAGAGCATTTTTCAGCAGAAAACTTTTTATGATTTCGGAACACCGGAGCATCTGCGGACGCTCCGGTGTTCCATTTTTACGCAAAAAAGCCCCCGCCGACAGAGGGAAAAAAGTGTCGGCGGGGGCTCGGGGAAATGTCAAATCAGGGGTTCAGAGCTCAGTCGTCTGCGGCTTCGTCCAGATTGCCCAGCTTCTTGGCCTGCTCCACAACGGCAGGCACCAGGCATCTCGGGCAGGGTCTCGTAACGGGCGAACTCGGTGGTGAACCAGCCACGGCCCTGCGTGGTCTGCCGGATAAAGGTGGTAAAGTTTGCAAGCTCTGCCAGCGGCACCTCGGCAATGATGGTTTGCAAGCCGTCCTCGTCCGGCTCCATGCCCAGCACACGGCCGCGGCGCTTGGTCACATCACCCATGATATCGCCGGTGTTGTCGTTCGGCACATGGGCCTTCAGGGTGTGGATGGGCTCCAGAATGACGGGGCCGGCGTCCGGCATAGCGGCTTTATAGGCCAACTTTGCAGCCATGATAAAGGCCATTTCAGAGCTGTCCACCGGGTGGTAGCTGCCGTCCAGCAGGGTGGCCTTCAGGCCCACCACGGGGTAACCGGCCAGCACGCCCTTTTCGGCAGCCAGACGCACGCCCTTTTCTACCGCGGGGAAGAAGTTCTTGGGCACGCTGCCGCCGAACACCTTTTCCTCGAACACCACCTGCTCGCTGTCGCAGGGCTCGAAGTTGATGATAACGTCACCGAACTGGCCATGACCGCCGGTCTGCTTCTTGTGGCGGCCCTGTTTCTGGCAGGCCTTGCGGATAGACTCGCGGTAGGCAATGCGGGGAGCTTCCAGACCGATCTCCACGCCGAACTTGTTCTTCAGCTTGGCCTTGACCACGTCCAGATGCTGCTCGCCCAAGCCGCCGATGACCTGCTGATGGGTCTCGGCGTTGTTGATGTAGCACAGAGTGGGATCTTCTTCCATCAGGCGTGCCAGTGCGCTGGAGATCTTGCCCTCGTCGCCCTTCTTGGCCACGGTAACAGCCATAAACAGGCTGGGCTTGGGGAACACAGGGGCGGGCAGCTTGACCACGCGGTCTGCATCGCACAGAGTATCGCCGGTCTTTGCGCTCACCAGCTTTGCCACTGCGCCGATATCGCCGGCACCGATGCCGTCGTTCTCCATCTGTTTCTTGCCAAGGACAGTCAGGGGTTTAGTGATCTTTTCCACCTCGCCGGTGCGGGCGTTGGTCAGCGGTTCGCCTGCGGTCACCTTGCCGCTGATAACACGCAGATAGCTCAGCTTGCCCACGAACGGGTCGGCCACGGTCTTAAAGACGTAGGCGGCAGTGGGCTCATCCTCGGTGCAGTGCAGTTCCACCGGCTCACCGTTGGCGTCCTCAGCCAGCGTGCTGGCCTCGTGCTCCGGGCTGGGCAGCAGCTTGTGCATATTGAACAGCAGCATATCCAGTGCCTGCATGTTCACGGCGCTGCCGCAGAACACGGGGGTGATCAGGCCGTCCTTAACGCCCTTGCGCATACCCTCCACGATCTCCTCGGTGGTAAAGGGTTCGCCGCCGAAGAACTTTTCCATCAGCTCATCGTCGGTTTCTGCAATGGCCTCGCTCATGGCCTCGATCAGGCCCTGGAAACGGTGGCCGATGTCCGGCAGGTCTACCTGAATCTGCTTGCCACCCTCGTACTTGAAGGCCTTCTGGCTGAACAGGTTGATGTACACAGGGGTGCCGTCATCCAGCTTTGCAGGCACAACACAGGGGCAGACGGTGGAGCCGAAGCGGATCTTCATATCCTCAAGGATCTTGAAGTAGTTGGCGTTTTCCAGATCGCACTTGGACACGAACACCATGGTGGCCTTGCCGTTCTTGCGGGCCAGCTGGAACGCCTTTTCTGCGCCCACAGTAACGCCGCTGCGGCCGGACACGCACACCAGCACGCTCTCGGCGGCGCGGATGCCCTCGTACTCGCCTGCTTCAAAGTCGAACAGACCCGGTGCATCGATCAGGTTGTACTTGATGCCCTCGTACTCCACCGGCACAACGGACGCCGACAGGCTGGCCTTGCGCTTTGCTTCCTCGGGATCAAAGTCCGAAATCGTGGTACCGTCCTCAACCCGGCCCATACGCTCGGCAGCGCCCGAAAAATAGACCAGTGCTTCGGTCAGCGTGGTCTTGCCGCTGCCGGCATGGCCGGCAATCAGAATATTGCGGATGAGTTTGTTGCTTGCGTATTTCATATCGGTTTTTCCCTCATTTCCGCCGCACGGAGCGTTCTCTCCGTTTTTTGTGGCATATTTTACAAAGATAATACCACATCCGAAACGATTTTTAAATATATCGTTTCAAATTTTAGCAAAAAAACGCCTGCCAAACTTCCGGGCACTGTTTTGTGCAAGTTGACATTCGGGTGCAAAACGGGCGGGCAGAAAAAGCAGAACTCCCGGCAGCGCGTACAGGCGCGGAGCCGGGAGTTTTCGTTGCAAATATGCGGTTTTTGTGGTATGCTGTAAGTGCCGCTTCGGCGGTAAGGGCGTTGATTGCATAATCGGTGGTCTAGTTCCTTCCGGCTGCGCGCCAGAGGGGGACGAAAAACTTTTTGCTTCCCCTGACGCGAAAGCGGAAAGGGGGGATGCCTCATGACGTTCGAACAGGTCGTGCTGTTGCTCACGCTTCTTGGCGGAGCAATCTACATTACCTTCGAGATCGCATGGACGATTTCCAACGGCAAAAAGAAATGACCGCTCATGCCCTCAGAAAGCAAGCGGTCATTCTTTACGACTGATTAGCCGGATGAGGAGCTGACCATTGCAGTCAGCGCTCTTTCTATTCGTAGTATAGTCTATTTTTCCGGGTTTGTCAAGTCGCAGACCCGCCGGAAGAGGCAGGAGGTTTTACGCGATGAAGCGCGAGGATTATATCAACTGGGACGAATATTTTATGGGCATTGCGCTGCTTACCGCCATGCGCTCCAAGGACCCCAACAGTCAGGTGGGTGCGTGCATCGTAAGCCCGGAAAATAAGATCCTTTCTCTGGGCTACAACGGGATGCCCATGGGCTGCAACGATGACGAGATGCCTTGGGAGCGGGAGGGCGCGCCTCTGCAGACCAAGTATATGTATGTCTGCCATGCCGAGCTGAACGCCATTCTCAACAGCGCCCACAACAACCTGAAGGGTGCCCGGGTGTATGTGACCCTGTTTCCCTGCAACGAGTGCACCAAGGCCATCATCCAGTCCGGCATTGCCGAGGTGGTGTACTACGGCGACAAGTACCACGACAGCGATTCCAGCATTGCGGCGCGGTTCATGTTCGAGCACGCCGGTGTCCGGCTGACCCCTATAAGCCCACCGGACGCCGGGTAGAGCTGGAGCTGTAAGCTTCCTCTTGACCTTCCCGATGCAACGTACTATAATAGAATCATAGCTTGAATAAATATTCAAGAGCGTTTGCATAGAGAGGGAAATATACAATGGAACTGAAAAATCGCAGCTTTTTTTTGAAGCTATTGGACTACACCCCTGCCGAGATCGGGCAGCTGCTGGAGCTGGCCGCTGACCTGAAGGCCAAAAAGAAGGCCGGTATCCGTCATGACCAGCTGCGGGGCAAAAAATATTGCTCTGATCTTTGAAAAGACCTCCACCCGCACCCGCTGTAGCTTTGAGGTGGCCGCCCACGATCTGGGCATGGAAGTGACCTATCTGGACCCCTCCGGCAGCCCCAGATCGGTAAAAAGGAGTCCATCGCCGACACCGCCCGGGTGCTGGGACGGATGTTTGACGGCATCGAGTACCGTGGCTACGGCCAGCAGATCGTGGAGGATCTGGCAAACTACGCCGGTGTTCCGGTATGGAACGGCCTGACCAATGAGTTTCACCCCACCCAGATCTTAGCCGATTTCCTCACCATTCAGGAGCATTTCGGCCATCTGAAGGGCATCCACTTCGTTTACTTCGGCGACGCCCGCTACAACATGGGCAACAGCCTGATGGTAGGCTGCGCCAAGATGGGCTTACACTTTACCGCCTGCGCCCCCAAAAAGTACCAGCCGGATCCCGCACTGGTGGAGCAGTGTCAGGCCATTGCCGCCCAGACCGGGGCGACCCTCTCCTTTGAGGAGGATCCCGTCAAGGCAGCAAAGGGCGCGGACGTGCTGTACACCGATGTGTGGGTGTCCATGGGCGAACCGGTTGAGGTGTGGGCAGAGCGCATCCATGATGTCTTGCCCCCTACCAGATCAATCAGGATCTGATGAATATTGCAGGCCCGGATGCAGTATTTATGCATTGCCTGCCCGCCTACCACGACCACAAGACCACCGTGGGCAAGGAGATGGGTGAGCGCTTTGGCCGCGACGCCATGGAGGTGACCGACGAAGTCTTCGAAGGCCCCCAGAGCATCGTCTTCGACGAGGCCGAGAACCGTATGCACACCATCAAGGCTGTCATGGCGGCCACCTTGGGATATCAGGAATAAAGAGATAAGCCCGGAAGGTTCACAGACCCTCCGGGCTTATTCTATCTAATAATAATTTTCCGCTCAGCGATCATTCCGAAACTGCATTCTGCAGTTTCAGCACGCCTGCCTGCGTCAGGCGCTTACGCAGCAGCAGCACCCCACGATGCAGGACACCACGATCTTTGCAAGATCCAGCGCAATAAAGGGGTAGACGCAGACGGTCAGCGCGTAGCCCAGCTCGCACTGCATCTGGAACACGAACCCATGCCGTGCCCAGCACATAGCAGGCGGCATCGCCCAGCACCAGACCCACAGCGGAGACCACCGGGTTGCCCTTGCTCTTTTCAATGAACATCCCGCCGATGAAGGCCAGCAGCAGATAGCCCACCAGATAGCCGCCGGTAGGGCCTGCCAGCTGCAAGGCCGGCACCGTAGCCGGAGAACACCGGAATGCCGATGGCGCCCAGTGCCAGATAGATAACCACGCTCAGGGTGCCGAACTTCGGCCCCAGCAGCCATGCGGTCAGGCAGATAACAAAGTTTGCCAGCGAGATGGGCACGGCTCCGATAGGCACGGTCAGCGGGCCCAGCACGCACAGCACGGCAGCCATCACCGCGGTGACAGCCATCTGATAGGTAGTCAGTTTTTTTGTCTTTCATGGTCAGTTTTCCCTCTGTTTTTTCGTTTTGTAAGGCATCTGTGCCCGAGTATACCGCACCGGTGCGCCACAGGTCAACGGAAAAGTTTGCAAAGGGTTTACAATCAATAGATATATTGTAATCCGTCAAAAAATATGATATTCTAAGAATACGGCGCTGATTGCATAATCGGTGGTCATGCTTTCCCATCCCGCAGCACTGCTTCTTCCTGTACATGGAACAAACCAGCGGCTTGTGGGAGGAGAACTTTTTGAGCCAAGTCTCCCCAAGCCCTGAAGGCGAAGGGAGGGATGTCAGATGGATCTGTCGGAGATGCTGAACCTGCTGATGGTCATTCTTACGCTGTTGGGATTGATCATTGAGGTAATTCGCCTGACCCTTGAGGTCATGGATAAAGCTTCGCAGAAGAAAAAAAACGATGACAACAAAAAAGATTGACCGCCCCAGTCTACCAAACTAGCGGTCAATCTTTTTTTGACTAATGCTGGATGGAAAGCTGACCTTTGCAGTCAGCGCCCCTTCTGTTTATAGTATAATCGCACCATCGTGTTTTGTCAAGGAGGTTCCCATGGGTGGAGGTCATGTATCGCGGCCGGATTTCGGGATGCCGCAGCCGGATGCGGCGTACCCGCTGACCGAGTTCTATCTGCTGGCGCAGCAGGCGCTGGAAAAAAGCGGCAGCTTTATGCTGCCCGCCCTCTACGCAGGGCTGCAAGCCCCTGCCCGGCGCATCTACCGGGAGGAAGCTGCCGGGTATCTGCAGCTTGCGGCAGCTCCGGCAGAGGGCTTGACCCGGCTGCTCTCCCCTGCCCGGATGCAGCTTTTATATAGCAGCCTACAGGTGCAGCAGGATGGCACCCCCGCCGCACTGCTGCTGACCGAGGTGTGCACCCGCCTGACCGTGGCGGTGCAGCTGCTGCCGCCCTTTGTGTGGGAGGACCCGCTGCCGCCGCTGCCGGATGTTCCGGCGGCGCTCACCCTGCAATTGACCATGCAGGACGTGATGGCTATCGACACTGCCCCCGCCGCACTGGCGCAGAAGCTGGTGCACAGCACCGACGGCAAATGCTGGCTGCATCACCCCAAAGCCGAGACCTTTTCTCTCCGAGCGGCTGGCGCTGCTGCAAAGGGTCTTGGGCGCCTGGCTTGACGATCGCGTGACAGGCGCCGTCAATATGTTCTGCCCGAACTAATGATCGTTCACATTGGCCATTGACGCCAGCGAGACCGGTTAAAACAAGAAGGTGGCGTATCCCATCCGCGCAACGTGAAGGACGCCCTCCGGGTGTTCTAACCTCTCTTTGGGCCTGCAAAAAGGTGCTTGGGAACGCAGATCTTCCATGCTTCACCGCATCGCTGAATGGCTGGCGTGATTGGTTGGTACCAGTGCTTCCTATGAAGTACCCAAGGTATATCGCCCCGCAGGCCGTCATTGAGAGCTTTATCGCCAGACGGCAGACAAGGATCCCATCATCTGCACGGTGGCCAGCATCAGATGTTTGCCGCTCAATTCTTCAAGTTTTTGACAAGCCCGGCTGTCGATACTTCCGGCGGCTGGGGAAACCATGGGGCGGATCTCCTGTTACTGCTGGCCGGGTG
>VOFJ01002175.1_pt1 | contig 53229 bp, 52 predicted proteins | sample 5384081 | NCBI WGS metagenome assembly VOFJ01 (sample SAMN12384729, study PRJNA508395) | human gut metagenome | isolation source: healthy gut I | host: Homo sapiens | reverse complement strand
CTTGATGGTTTCTTCGACAGGAACATTTGTATCTTGTAAAGACTATGATGACGACATTGATGAGATCAACGCTACGTTGAATGATTTGAAGTCACAGATCGCAGCTTTACAGACAAAAGTAGATAATGGTGATTATGTTACCGGTGTTTCTAAGACAGCCGATGGCAAGGGAATGACTTTTACTTTCTCTAAAGGAAGTACTGTAACCGTTACTTTGGATGTAAAAGATGGAGAAGCAGGTACTCCTGGAGCTCCGGGTAAAGATGCTCAGCAAGTTACTGTCGATGAAAAGACTGGTGAATTGAAGATTGATGGCAAAGGTACAGGTATTTTCCCTGCTAAGGATGCTGCAAAAGCTCCTGTCAAAGCAGAAGATGGATATTGGTACACTTTAAATGAAAAGGGTGAATATGAAAATACAAATATCCCTGTATCTGGTATTACTGTTACTGGAACTGAAGCTACAGGCTATACATTGACAGTATATAGTACAGATGGCGAAAAGGTTATTAAATTACCTACTGCCTCTTCTACAATTACAGAAATCATGATTGGCGATCTAACATTCGGAGCTGTTACCACCACCTCTTCTGCAACTGGGCTTGATTGGGGCTATAAGAGCAATGGAAAGATTGATTGGAAAGGACCCAAAGGAAATATTGCAGCCAACCAGTTGATGATTGGACAAATAGCACCTGCTGAAGGATTATTATCTGTTACTCCTGCCAGTGTGGGATTTATCAGGCATGACACTTGAATTAATTGACACAAAAAGGTGATATCGCTCCCGTTAATATCGTTGCCACTCCGAATAGTACTGATGGTGCTGCAACCGCTCCTAGAGCTGCTGCAACTAATGGTAAATGGAATTTAGCTATCACTTTGAAGAGTGATGTTACTAAAGATAATATTACAAAAAGTATTTGGTGCATGGGATAATTCCACCTATAATGCAAAAATTGTACGCTTTACGTATTAATGGTAAAGTTTATACCGATTATACAATTGTTGTAAAGTGGCTAAAGATAATGCCATTACAAATGCTACAACAGTTGGAAATGGTATTACTTTGAGTACAACTAACCTGAAAATCAATAGGAAACAATCATAACAAAGCACTGGACAACAACAGTAATATTGAAGTACCTGTTGGCTCTTCATCATTAGTTTGCTCAGATTCTAAGTTCTATGATGGTTACATTGCTTTTGAAGGTACTCAGACAGCAAAAAGCTGAAAAGTTAGGCGTTTCTGCTAATGGTATGAATCTGTCTATTAAAGAATCTGCAAAAAGCAGAAGAAGTGATTGCTACTGTCCATATCATGAGTGTTGACGGAAAGGAAAGAAACAACCAAAAAACATAACATTGAAGATTGGTGGTGTCAAATCTGATGATACTCAAACTATCGCCGCTACTACTTATGAATTAGGTTTGGATGACAGCGGAGATTTAAATGCTATTGTTGTAGATTTGAAGGATGCCTTCTCTAGCTTGTCTGCTGCTAATGATGAAGAAATTAATAAGTTAACTCAGATTACTGTTGAAAATGTTAAAGATCAAGTTAATTTCTTGGCAAATGACTTGACTTCTACTAATGTAACATTCTATACTGATAAGGATGGTAAACCTGCTGATAAATTTGTAGATGGATCAGCAAATAATGGTGAAGTAGTATTAGCTAACTCAGATGCTCGCAATATCCGTTGGATGAAGATTGCCGTAAATGGTAATGTTAATGCTAAGGCTAAATTGGTAACTCTAATTTGACTTTGACAATCAAGGATCAAAAATCAGGTACTGCCGTTAGCACAATCAAGACAGTTACAATTCCTGTAACAGTTGCTCTGCCTGCTTGGGATAAACTGTTCAAGAACACAACTGCTTGGGAAGATGGTAAGTTTGTTGCCCGTTTGACAGCTTCAGTTGCTAATACACCTGTGGTAACTTCACAAGAGCATTCCTTCCCAATACAAAGGCTGCTGTAAATGATATCAAGTTGGCAATTGACAAAGTGGATAATAAGGATGTTATAGCAAACCAATCAAGTGCTTCTGTAACTCTACAGAATATCCAAAATACTAATAAGACTTTGAAAGTTAATGAATTGGGTGTTGTAGCTTCTTATACATTTGAGGTGTAAATGACTTGACTGTTAAGTCTTCTAAGTTCACTACTAAGATCATGTCTATCTTTGAAGGTGCTAAGTTGGTTTACTATACTAATAATGTAGCTGGTGCAACTGCTAAAGGTTGGTGCGGACTTTACTATCGCTAAACTTACTACTGCTAATAATAAGAAGAATGGTTTGGCATTACAGTATGGTAAGGGAGAATCTGCTGTATGCAATAGCATTCCTGCAATCGAAGGTGTAACTGTTCAAGAATCTAATTCTACTGCTGCAGACAAAGTTAAAGTAGCTTATGGCGTAGACGGCTTGAATAATGTTACTGCCGTTTCAGATAGCGAAGGTATTAAATTGGTAAATACCCAAATCGGTGATAAGGGTACTTTAGTTCCTAACATTCACTGACTTCGCAGGCATTGTGACAACCGCTACAATTGCATTCGAATAATATTAAAATTGGTATATAATATAAAGGGGCTGTTTTTCAGGGACAGCCCCTTTTAACTTATAGAATAACTATCTTAGTTATTTATTTCTTTGAATAGTAACATCAATGTTTAGTAATAATTTCTTCTGTTAATTCTATTCCTTTTGAGCTAATAATTTTCTGTATATTATAATAATTAAATTGTATTCTATTGATGTAAAAAAGTAGTAGATCTTTATATATGTCTTATCTCTTTGAACTGATAAAAGATTTCTCCCCAAATGTCATTCCATAGAAAGTTATCCTACATATTCTCTAATGTGTATTAGTATCTTTATACCATTGTAGTTTTGTATATTCCTCATTTAAGTCATTAAGTTCTCTCTGCATGATAAAAGTGGTCATACCTGAAAATGCTGTGATAGGGAATGTTCCTTCTTCCGTAGCATAAAAAGGAGTATTTCTTTTGTAAACCACACATTGGCTGATACACTCTTGAAGTGCATTGTATGTGTTTTCATCTGATAATGATTGATAATATTGAGCGAAATCAAAAAAATAGAATGGGGCTTTTAAAACTCCATCATAATTTTGAAGGTTACCGACCGGGAGAAAAGAGCCGGATGTTTCTGTATTGATCTGTCGTATCAAATTCGCTAAATTTGATAATCCGGCAGTTTTTATTATGCTAATGGTAGCAGAACGTTTATCGCCTTCCATCAAATTCCAATAATGAAAATAATTTTCTGCAAATCTTTGCAAATCAGCATCTTCTTCAAGCAGACAGGAAAATACTGCCGGCATAGATAGGAGTGAATCCCGGAGATACTACTGGGGCAGAGGAAGCCATGATATATGCTGCTTTATTTCTTAATTCATAAGCCACCTCAATACCTGCCATATTACATGCTTCAAAGATTATGAATTCAAATAAATGGTCCGGGAGAGCCATGGCAAAATCTGTTATTTCCATTTCATTATCATTATCGATGATGATAGACCGTGAGCCATTAACCAATGTATGTGGAGGAAGCCAGCCACTGCCATGGGAAAATACGATTAGACCGTAGCTTTTAGCAGGATAAAGCCGAGTTACGTCGTTTATAACTCGTTTAAGCACTTGGGGGGAGGCTGAGTTCTCTTGATCATAGGTATGTATGGTAATATAGCCTTTCTCACTTTTTCCATCAATTTCCATCAATCGTGGAGAGTCCTTAAATGGTGTATCCTGATACACTATTATATTTCCATCTGTTCCGTCTTGCCATCCATTTTTAATTTGAACAAGTTTGTCATAGGTTTCCGCATCAAGATTATTATCTCCTCCCAGATAAACCAATAGTGTCCGTGCAGGTAAAACAACGGGGGTGTCATTTTCTTTATGACAGCCACATACTAATAACAGAAAACAGACAGCATATATATACTTCATACACAATATAATTGGATAAACGATTGTAAAGACTAAAAGAGGGGAACATTTTGCCCCCTCTTTTTTTATAAACAATGAGCGTATTAATTACTTGTCATTGTGCTTCTTAACTTGGATTTGGATAGTTCCAACAGAATGTCCAAGACCTTTCTTCCAAGTATGGTCGCAGATACCGCCCCACTTGTGATTTACACAAACTTCTACATCAATAGTAAATGGTTGAGCAATATCTTCACCATTGTTGATCCATGTGATAGTCTGCTTAGCATTATCAAGCTTGATCTTATTCATGTTTTCAGCATCCAGTTCACTTCCGTCAGCAAAGTATGCCTTAGAAACCTTGAAGTTAACAGTTGTATTAACATCGAATACATTATGGTCAACTACCAGTTTCTTTGACCAACCAGCTTGATCACCTGTCTGAACCAAAGTATTATTCTTAGCCATATCTTTGTGATCATAGATAACATGGTTGTTATTGAATTGTGCCTGAGCACCTTCAGACCACAGATAATCTGACAAGAAGAATGCATCCTTCAATGATACTGTATTTTCAGCTTCTTGGTACTTGTCATACAAAGGACCTGCTTCGTAAGCGTGGAATACCATCGGAGTTACAAATGCAACTTCAAATTCATCGATAACCACTGTAGAACGTCCATTTTCAGGAGCAGGAGCACCAGTATAAGTAGTAGTATGATCTTTAGCCCAAGGAGTATTGTTTACCATATTGATAGTATCGCAAGAGAAGTTATTGTAATCTTCTTTAGCATACTTGTTATGAGCATTGGCTTCCTTGTTGCAAGTACCATACAATCCGTCAACATCTTCATTGAAGCTTACTACGGCACGCATTTTGATCTTCTTCAAATCCTTAGCGTCAGCAGCATTGATCCAAGCACGTCCTTCGTCTGTAGCCTCCAAAGCGATATACCACTTGTTGTCTTTACCTTGATACAAACGGATGCCGGAATTGTGACCGTCACCTATCTTAGATGCGTTATTATGCTGGTCAACCAATTCGAATGACAAGGTAGCTCTAGCCCAATCCTTATCATGAGTCTGACCCTTATAAGGATTATAGTTGATCAAATCGAATTCGTCATTCAATGCTGCAACCATTTCATAAGTTGTAGGAGCATCAAAGTTATCGTATCTACCGTGAGCAATGAAGTAAGAATCATCTACCCAGTTCAACTTGGTCTTTTCAGGAGCAACCACATTCGGATACTTCACATTGATAGTATAAGTAACATGGATGTCAGGTAATCCCTTATGATCAGCATTTGGCTTGTATGTACCCTTAACAGTGTAAACGTCGTGATCGTCATGACGAGAGAATGCTGTATTCTTCACTGTAACGAACAACTGATTGTATTCTTCAGGTTTAAAGTTCGGATCTAATGAATAGTCTGCATTATCTTTTCCATCCCATGCATATACAGCGTGTTGTTTAGCCTCATCTGCTGTTGCAAATTCAGGAACGAAATCATAAGTCTTACGGAATTCGTCTTTACTCAACTGTACATCTTTATGGTTGAATATCTTATCCATATCCATGTCAAGAACTTGATTGATATGTTTCAGAGTGACGTCTTTTGTTTCTGTAATATTAATTTCAGGAGCAACAACTGCATTGCGTACAATGTGAATCTTGATGATTGCTGTTTTAACTACATTACCATTGTCTTCACCCGGTGCTACCAGTTTCACACGAACAATAGGAGTTCTGTCTATAGCAGCTGTGTGGTTGGCATCTGTTTCTGCGCCCCAAATCGGGTCCGGAGTTTGTTTTACTGTAGCAACACCATCTTTGGTAACATCCAAATAACGTTTTGTCTGGTTAACGCCATCATAATAGAAGTCAACCGGTTCAAACACCAATGAATAGTCATCAAAACCATTCTCCATCAGAGGATACTGAGCGTCTTGGGCTCTACCCATACGTTTGTCAAAGAATGAAGTTACGATGTCCTTCAAATTTTTTGAATGTCCATCACCTGTATAGTTCAATTCTACAACAATACGTTCTGCATCATCTTTAGATTCAGCATCTCCTTTATATAACTGGTTTTCAGCATTGGCTTCGAACTTGGCTTTATCTGCTTGATAAGCTTTTAATTTAGCCTCTTCAGTACCAGTCGGATTCAAGGTGTTAAGATAATATTCATCTTTGATGAATTCTCTATAATTTACCTTGTTAGGAGCAATTGCATTTTTAATCTGAGCAGAAGCGTTAGTTTGGTCAAATGCATCAGCTACTTTAACCAAATGTACGTTTTTCTGCAAAATTACTTCATGCTTGGCGGGAACAAAATCAGAATGAACGATTTGGTCATTGTTCTTAATTCTCAATGAATATACTGTTCTTTCGTCCAGATTAGATTGTTCAGCAAAAGCCCAGTCCTTTACACGGAAGTTTAACATACCATGTCCTTCTTTTATAAGATTCAACGGTAATTTTTCCATCAGTGTACAGTTTTTGTCCAGCGTTGAACAATTCCCAATTCTTGTTATTCGTATTGTAGTTCCATATTTCAGCAGTATCACGAACAAATCCTACCACTTCCATATCTTTGAATGATACGCTGTTAGGATTTACCTGATACTTCACGTCTGCCTTACCTGAGTAAACGATTTTAAATGTGCTAAAGTTATTTGTACCCCAATCTGCACCTGTAATCTCTGTTTTACCTGCCACACTATCAGTAACGATGGTAGGGAAATGGATTCTGGCAGCTTCACCTTCAGAAAGGAAAGTAGGGATAAACTTAACTCCGCTAACTACAGAAGTAGCTTTAGGCATACTGATAGTCTTTTTAGTGCCATCAGCATAAGTAATAACTAATTCATAAGCTGATTCACCTTCTTCTACTGATACTACATAATCATCAGCAGAAGTACCTGGAGTACCCGGAGTACCTGGTTTGCCCGGTTCACCTTGTTCTCCTTTTGCACCATTGTATAATTTAATGGTCTCTCCATCACTGAATTTGATTTCATAACCACCATTACCATCAGTGAACGGAGTACAGCTTTCGACATATTTGCCTGAGCCTACTTTGTCTTCAAGGGCCTTGATTGCATCTTTCACATTGGATATTTCTTGATCCAAGCGGTCGATGTCGTCATCGTAATCCTTACAAGATACAAATGTTCCTGTTGAAGTAACCATCAAGGCTCCGAACAGGATTGCACTTAAAAATTTTTTGTTCATAATAGAAAAACTTTAAATTTATAAATTTAAAAACTCAAAATGTTTATTGTTATAAAAGGACTTAATTGCGTTGAATCATAAAAGGATTCCGACTCTGCGATATATATTGCAGGGGAGTCATGCCAACTACTTTTCTGAACGCCACATAGAACACGCTCTTGGAGGTGAACCCGCAACGGCTGAAAAGCTCGCTCACCGGGCAATCTTTACCGTCCAGCAACTCTTTCGCGCGAGCCACCCTGTAGGAATTTATCAACCGCTTGAAGTTGCATCCGAAGTAGTTGTTCACCGCATTACTCAGGTAGGTCGTATTCGTGCCGACTATTGAACTAAACTTTTCTAAAGAGAGCTTTGAATCCAAATATACTTTTCTGATTTCTAGGTTATACAAAATGCTTTTATAGATCTCAAAATCAACTTTTCTTCCGGGCGCTCCTTTCTCGGAAGACAGTGTATTCCACTGCCGTTCTGCATCTTTAAACAGCTTTTCTTTCTGCGTTATAGTAGAAAGCTCATTGCTTTGCGTTTGAAATAGAGCATCCATATTTTAGTCAGTTTCTATAATAGCCATAATTTCATCGGACAAAAGTACCCATTTTACTCTATTCTGCAAGACTTTCCACTAAAAATATCTTTATAAAACACAGGTATATTTTTAAGAAATAGGAATATCTCTATATTCTTTACCTTACAAACAACCATAGAAAGCCCCATAGACCTATTAAAAAACAAGACATTACTTTCACTATACACCTTAATATAATAGCATAAGTACGCCGAAGAAGTTAAACTTATAACAGTCAAAATATAGCTTAGTCTCTATAAAGCGGAATCCAGAACTTGTAAATTATCCCTTTATTCAACAAAACAAACCAGAAAAGAACAAAAATAATCCAATATAAATATGTCATTCATTTTCTAATTAAGAATTATTCAAACTCCCTAAACATGGGATTTTTTCTTTGTTCACCCCTAAATACATTTTAACTAATATAGCTTACCGTATCACTTCTATTAACTAAAATAGAAAAAAAGATATTTAATAATCATTTTTTACATTCATATAAAGACAATTTTTATCACCTTTACACATCTTATCTATATATTTGGCTACCTTTGGACAAAAGTCACTATATTTGCGTTTATGAAAACATATACAAGCAATCACATCGTATTTTTTTCGCCTACACATACGTCTGCGAAAATAGCCCGTGCCATCGGAGAAAGTATAGGTATGGGCAGAAGAATAGAAATAGATCTCACTACGGATGAGAATAGTAGCCCGATAGAAATCAAAGATTCTATCACGATCATTGCAGTTCCTGTGTATGCAGGCAGGGTAGCCCCAATAGCATTGCAACGGCTACGAAGATTAAAAGGCAACAATGCTCCGGCTATCTTAGTCGCTGTATATGGTAACCGCGATTACGAAGATGCACTGGTCGAATTGAGAGATGAAACTATTCAATTGGGATTCACCCCACTGGCTGCCGGTGCCTTTATTGGTGAACACAGCTACAGCCGTCCTAATATGCCCATTGCAGAAGGCCGTCCGGATGTTACCGATTTACAGATTGCGGAACAATTTGGAAAAGACTGTCTGACAAAACTGGAGAAGGATGAAACATTATCCGATTTTTACCTAAAAGGAAACATACCTTATCGCTTTGTTGGCCCCTCTACTCCTGCCGCTCCAGTCTGCACTGAAGAATGCTTCGCCTGTGGCGAATGCATCGAAGTATGTCCTACTCATGCCATTGCTTTAAGCGATGAAGGAAAAATAGAAACAGAGATTACCAAATGCATCAAGTGCTGCGCTTGCGTAAAAGAATGCCCTAATGGTGCACGAGTTTTTGATACTCCTTACACCCCCATGCTACACCAAAAATGTGCGGCACGCCGTGAACCTGAACTATTTATATAATGAATAACAGAGATAAAAGAGTCCTGGTAGGAATGAGTGGCGGAATAGACAGCTCCGCCACGTGCATCATGCTGCAAGAACAAGGATATGAAGTGGTAGGAGTTACCATGAGAACGTGGGATGTCCCTTCCCGCTTTTCCACCCCCGGTCAAGATGAACCTGATGATGTACTGGAAGCAAAAGCCTTGGCAGAACGGCTGGGAATAGAACACCATGTAGCTGATGTGAGGAAAGAGTTCAAACAGATTATTGTAAAACACTTCATTGATGAGTATATGCAAGGAAGAACTCCCAATCCTTGTGTCCTTTGCAATCCGCTATTCAAAGAGCGAATTCTCTGTGAATGGGCGGACCAAACGAATTGTGCTCATATCTCTACCGGGCATTATTGCAGACTGGAAGAACGGAAAGGAAAACTGTATATCGTAGCGGGAGATGATCAGACAAAAGACCAATCCTATTTTCTATGGAAACTTCCTCAGGAGATACTTCAACGTTTTCTCTTTCCATTGGGAACTTATACCAAGCAGGAAGTACGGGAATATCTCCGACAAAAGGGATTCGAAGCGAAAGCCCGTGGAGGTGAAAGTATGGAAATCTGCTTTATAGAAGGGGATTACCGAAACTTTCTGCGTTCGCAATGCCCGGATATTGACACCCAAGTAGGACCGGGATGGTTTGTAAATAGTAAAGGAGTCAAGATAGGTCAGCACAAAGGCTTTCCTTATTATACAATAGGCCAACGGAAAGGATTGGAAATCGCTTTGGGGCATCCTGCATACGTTCTACGCATCAATGCAGAAAAGAATACAGTCATGTTAGGAGATGCCGAGGAACTTAAAGCAGAATATATGTTGGTAGAAGACTATCATATCACAGAAATGCAGGATTTACTGCAATGCAAGGACTTGTCAGTACGTATCCGCTATCGCAGCAAGCCTATTCCATGTCAAGTGCTCGTATTAGATGAAAAACAACTATTGGTCCGTTTCCTTTCCGAAGCATCCGCCATCGCTCCCGGACAATCAGCCGTTTTTTACGAGGGGAAACGAGTATTAGGAGGTGCATTCATAGCTTCACAGCGCGGCATCCGAAAAATTGCAGCAGATAACCAAGATAAATTTTAGATGATGAAAACATATATCGGATATCTTATTTTCATGTGCAGCTTATTATTATGCAGTTGCCAACAGACCACAAAGCAATCCTCGTTTCTACGACGAGGGCGTATCGCAAGAACTGGCAACACTGCGCAAACAGGAGATTAAGGAGTTGAAGTATAAGCTATATTTCTCCATTCCTGAACAGAAATCAGTACCGGTAAATGGAGAGATTACCATTGAATTTAATCTGGATGCACCGCAAGAAATTATTCTCGACTTCAGAGAAAAGCCTGAAAAAATAAAATCGGTATCCGTCAATGGACAAACTGCCCGTTATGAATTCCATAACGAGCACATCATCCTACCTGAAAAAAACATAGTAGAAGGAAAAAATAATATCACGATCAAATTTATTGCCGGAAACCAGTCGCTAAACAGAAATGATGAATTTCTGTATACGCTATTAGTGCCAGACCGTGCCCGTACCTTATTCCCTTGTTTCGAACAGCCGAATCTGAAAGCCACATTTTCCTTACGACTGGATATACCAACAGAATGGAAAGCTGTTTCCAATACCTATATTACTAAAGAAGAAACAAAAGGCAACTGCAAAACAGTAACTTTTGCCCCAACTGAACCATTAAGCACTTATCTTTTTTCCTTTGTCACCGGTAAATTAGAACATCAAGAATATATAGAAGGCAACCGGAAAATCTCAGCATATTACCGCGAAACAGATTCTAAAAAAGTAGCTCAATTAGATACCATCTTCAAACAAGTGACCGCTTCGCTGAACTGGCTGGAAGAATATACCAATGTTCCCTATCCTTTTGCCAAATACGATTTTATTATCTTGCCGGGATTCCAATATGGAGGTATGGAGCACACAGGCGCCACCTTATATAATGACACACAAATGTTCCTAAGCGAAAATCCCACTCCGGATGAAGAACTTCGCCGAACCCAATTAATCGCCCACGAAACCGCCCACATGTGGTTCGGAGATTTAGTAACGATGAACTGGTTTGATGATGTCTGGACTAAAGAGGTATTCGCCAATTATTTTGCAGCTCTGATTACCGAACCATTATTCCCGCAAGTCAATCACCAGCTGAATTGGATGAAGACTTATACAGCCGCATCCTTGTCAGAAGACCGTACACCCGGAACCACTGCAATCCGGCAACCGCTAGATAACCTTCAAAATGCAGGATTAATTTATGGACAGATCATTTATAACAAAGCTCCTGTCATGATGGTAAAACTGGTGGAATTAATGGGAAAAGAAGCATTTCGGGAAGGGATTCAAGAATATTTAAAAACTTACGCTTACGCCAACGCTACTTGGGATGACTTGATACAAATTCTAAACAGTAAAACAGAGCAAGATCTAGCCGCTTTCAGCGATGTATGGGTAAACCAAAAAGGAATGCCGATAATCAAATTCGAAATATCAGACAAACAGTTGACCATACATCAGCAAGACCCATATCAAAGAGGATTAAACTGGCCTCAAAAATTCAATATCACCCTTTGCGGAACAAGAGACACAACGATAGAAGCTAGCCTGACAGACAGCTTATGCCGTATTACGTTACCCTTTACCCCCACCCGTATTCTGCCCAATACGGACGGGAGAGGATATGGTTTGTTTGTTCCTGACAACAACAGTCTCCATTGGCTGCTGGAACATTGGCAAGAAATAGACAATGAAACAACCCGACAGGCAGTTTTAATGATGATGCATGAAAATTATCAAGCAAAAGGAATTCCGAATACTGCATGGATGAATGCATTACTCAACGGAATACATTGTGAAAAGAACCCGTTGATAGCTTCAACATTAACCAATTACCTGTCCTCTCCTCTGCAAGAGATATCTTCGGCAGAACGTGATAAAATAGAAAATGAGCTTTATAAACTCAGCCATTCTCATCCGATTCCTTCTTGTCGCATCCAGTTATTACGCCTTCTGATTACAGAAGCAGCAAGTCCGACTATGATTCAGTGCCTTTATTCCTTATGGGAAACCGAAAGAGTCCAACAATTAAATGAAAAAGATTACACTACATTGGCCTACGAACTGGCCTTGGGGCGTATACCTGAACAAGGAAAAGAAATACTTAAGACACAACGCCAACGCATCCACAATCCGGACCGTCTACGCCAATTCGATTTCATATCACGTGCGATGACTGCCGATACTTTAAAATTGGACAGTTTATTCCGATCTTTATTGCAAGCGGAAAACAGAAGGATTGAGCCTTGGGCAGCTACAACCTTAAGCTATCTGAATCATCCTACAAGACAAGATTATGCGGTGAAATATATCCGTCCGGCATTAGAAGAACTAACAGAGGTTCAACGTACCGGAGATATCTTTTTCCCCCGCAATTGGGTCGGGGCTTTATTAAGGAATCACGATAGCGAAGCGACCTACAAAGCAGTAGAAACTTTTTTATCGGTTTATCCCGACTATTCTCCTTTATTAAAGAACAAAATACTGCAAGCGGCTTATCCTCTCTACAGGAAATATGCAGATAAAGAAAAAATAAGCTGAAAGAGTCAAGGATTCATTACACCTTGATAGACAGCATGGCGTAATGTACCCTTTTCATCATCGCTATCATAATCCCAGTACATAGCCCCCAGCATCCCTTTCTGATGCAGGAACTGGCACTTGAATGCGATGGACTGGGCATTCTCATAATTAACGACCACATGTCCTTGCGAATTTATCATATAAGGAACTTGTGCCGCACTATCCCAACAACTCTGTAAAGAATCCAAAGCGATAATATGACGATAATCCAATAATTCTGGAGCTTCATTAGTCCCATGCCCATAGAACGGAATACCCAATACCAAGCGTCCGACAGGAAAACCTGCGGCAACATGGGCGGCAACCGCATCCTCGCAAGACCATTCCTCAGCCATTTCCGAACGGTACAAGGCCGAATGGTGATTAGGAGATTCCTCCATATCGTATGTCATGATATTGACATAATCCACATAAGGTTCGACAGCCTTTAAGTTGTAATATTTGGCACCTGCCTGTGTAGCAATGGTCAGCAGTTTGTCTTTACCGATAGCATGGGCGTATATCCTTCATCAACAAAGAAAAGTTATCAGTATCCTCCGGCGAAAAAGATACACCGGCAGTTCCTATACCGGGATATTCCCAATCTATATCAATTCCATCCAAATCAAACTGGTCTATCACCCGTTTACAATCTGCAGCAAACGCCATACGTGTACTATCTGTCTGTGCCATCTCACTAAACCTACTGCTTCCCCATCCGCCTACAGACAGCAAAACTTTCAAAGACGTTTTCTTTCACGCAGCCCCACCACCATTTGCAAACGTGGTTCATTATCTATACGTATTCCTTTGAAATTATCTGTAACATGCCCAAATGCATAATTAATATGAGTCAAACATGCCGGATCAGGCGTACTTTCTCCCCATGAAGTGACATATGCCAGAACCACATATTTCGATTCATTCTCCGCTACCTTAATCTGCGAAGACCGCTTTTTGTCCTGACAAGCAACCACCAGTAGCAAAAAGAAAGACCTGCTATTAATTTAAAGGTTCTCATACATAATAAAAGAGTTTAAAACAATGAGAGCTATCCGATTTATCTGTAACCGGCAGCAAACTCTTTTGAAATCGAATTATTCAAACTCATACAAACATCGGCACTGAAATCCTTTCCACAACGAATCACATGGTCCCAGTCATCTTCCGACAGTTCATCCAAATCATCCCGACGGATACGATATTTTAGCAATCCGAAAACTACTCCGGCGTTAAAATTATCTCCGGCTCCCACCGTACTGACAGTCTGCAAAGGATCCACTTCATAATGCTTTTTTATATTCTTTGTATACAGGCGAATTCCTCTTCCACCGTGCGTGCAAATAAAATGCGGACAATAAAATTCAATCTTACTTTTATAAACCTTATCCGCATCTGTCAAACCAAACATATTCTCAAAATCCTCAACGGAGCCACGAATAATATCAGCATATTCAAAATTCTCAAGAATAACAGGAAGCAGCTTTATCGCCTCGTTCTTGTGAGTACTGCGGAAATTCACGTCATAATAAATGATAGCCCCTTTTTCACGAGCTTTATCCAACAGTTCTTTCACCTTATCACGCAATTGAGGCGTTACAGCATAATAAGAGCCGATCATCACAATGTCATCCCGATGTATTTCAGGCATTGTCACATCCAGCCTCAACCGTGGATAATCTTTATAAAAAAGATATTCAGCATCATTCTGTTCATTCAGAAAAGCTAAAGACACAGGTGACTTTCCTTCAGGAAACACGTTCACATGATCTGTGCTTACTCCATTCTCTCGCATAAACTTCAGAATGATATCGCCCACTTTGTCATTTCCCGTTTCACTGATAAAAGTTACATTGACTCCCAAACGCCCCAATGAAATAATTCCATTGAAAACCGAGCCACCGGGAACAGCTGCCGTAGGTTGGCTATCTTTAAAAAGAATATCCAGAATGGTTTCACCTATACCTATTACTTTTCTCATTTTTATATTTACGATTTATATACATAAAACCGGGACACAAATGACACAAATCCTTTAATAAAATTCTATTTGTGTTATTTGTGTCCTTTGCGTTCCGGTTCTATTTTATTTTACTTACTTAACTCGCGTGAACGCTCACCTAAGTACCCTCCATGATGGCGTTTGCTATACTCTTCGATGGTAAAACCAGTCTTTTTCATGGTTTCCACTACCAAAATATCACCTATCACGGTCATAACTGTAGTTGAAGTTGTGGGGGTCATACCCAAAGCACAGACTTCATCGGGATGTCCTGTACACAAACAAATATCAGACTCACGAGCCAACGGACTATCCGCATTTCCCGTTATAACAATATATTTCAACTTCGGGTTCAAATTATGTGCAAGTTGTGTCAGTTCCACAATTTCACGGGTTTTTCCTGAATTAGAAATCAGAAGCAGCAAATCATTCTCCTGCAAAATCCCCAAATCCCCATGTTGGGCTTCACTGGGATGTAAAAACACTGCCGGAATACCTGTAGAGAGCAAAAAGTCGTAGCTATATTCATAGCTATCTGTCCAGCCTTTCCCATTCCGGTAGTCACCAGCTTTCCTTTTTTACGGTGTATTTGCTCAACTATCAATTCCACTGCTTTCTCATAAGCATCAGTTATAGGAATATTCAAAACAGCCTGAGCCTCTTTCTGCAACAATTCGTGTATAGATGTCATCATAATAGGTTACATGAATATTATTTAAGTAGTTCGGTTAGTTCTCTCAAGTCATTGGCAACAGCAAAATAACTGTTCAACGGATGATGGGCAAAATGCTGCCTCTCCAATCCGGCCAAAAAGTCGATAATGCCATTCCAAAAGCCATTTATATTATAAAAAATTACTTTTTACGATGATAGTCCAGCGTAGCGGCCGCCATTACATGAAAAACCTCATCCAGTGTACCCACTCCTCCCGGCAAAGCTATCACTACATCCGATTCATTCAACATCACATCTTTACGGTCACTCAAATTATCCGTACGGAAAGTCACATCCACCAAATCGCTGGCTCGTCCACGTTCTTCCAGCTTGGTCGGAATAACTCCCATTATCATCGAACCGTTGTCTTTGGCTGCCTTGGCAATACATTCCATCAATCCGATATTAGCACCTCCATACACTAACGTCTTCTTGTTTTGTCCCATCCAAACGCCCAACTCACGTGCTTTTTCAAAAAACACAGGCTCTATATTCTCGGATGCGGAACAGAAAATAGCAATTTTATCCATCATCTTGTTTTCTGTTAGTAAATACAAATATCTGCATTTTTTGAAGAACGGCAATAACTTTTGTTGTATTTTTGCCAACCGAAACTTATTTGAAGCAAAAAACAATGTCATACAATACTTTCACCTTGCCTAACGGGCTGCGCATTATTCACGCTCCCAATCAGTCTAATGTAGCCTATTGCGGCTTTGCCGTCGATGCCGGAACCCGTGATGAAAATGAACAGGAACAGGGAATGGCCCATTTCGTGGAACACCTTATCTTTAAAGGAACACAAAAAAGACATGCATGGCACATCCTGAACCGCATGGAAAATGTAGGCGGAGATTTAAATGCATATACGAATAAGGAAGAAACAGTGATATACAGCGCTTTTCTGGCAGAACACTTTCCGCGTGCAGTAGAACTGCTGGCAGATATTGTGTTCCACAGTACTTTCCCCCAACATGAGATAGACAAGGAAGTGGAAGTGATTATCGATGAAATACAAAGTTATGAAGACAGTCCGTCAGAACTGATTTTTGATGATTTCGAGGAATTGATTTTTCCCAATCATCCTTTGGGAAGGAATATTTTGGGCAAACCGGACTTATTGCGTAGTTTCAAAAGTGAACACGCCTTGAATTTTACTTCCCGTTTTTACAAAGCTACCAATATGATCTTTTTCATTCAAGGCAATATAGACTTTAAGAAAGTGATACGCACCATAGAGAAAGTGACAACCGACATCCCTTTTTCCATTACCGAACGCCAACGGACAGCAACCTTTTCTCTATATTCCTAAGACATTGACACTGAATAAAGAAACACATCAAGCCCATGTAATGATAGGTAGCCGGGGATATAATGCATATAATGAAAAACGAACCGGACTTTACCTGCTGAACAATCTGCTGGGAGGACCCGGTATGAACAGCCGCCTGAACGTTTCCTTGCGCGAACGCCGGGGGCTGGTCTATAACGTAGAAGCCAATCTGACCTCATACACAGACACAGGAGTGTTCTGCATCTATTTCGGAACAGATCCGGAAGATGCAGACCGTTGCATCGGACTAGTTCATAAAGAATTGAAAAAACTGCGTGACAGCAAACTAAGTTCCTCACAACTGAATGCTGCAAAAAAACAAATCATCGGACAAATAGGGGTTGCCGGAGACAATTTTGAGAACAATGCATTGGATATGGGAAAAACTTTCTTACACTATGGTAAATTTGAAGGTCCGGAAGAAGTATTCAAACGGATAGAAATGCTGACAGCAGAACATTTGTGGGATATCGCCAATGAAATGTTCGATGAAAATTATCTTTCAACCTTGATATACCTATAAAAACAGGAAATCACCCTAAATTTCAAACATTACATTTCTCACAAATAAAAATCTAATTGTATTTTTGTAGAAATACCTTTAACTAATATCATTAATTTATGAAGAAACTTCAGCTATGCATTTTAGGAAGCCTATTCGCAGCTTCCTTACAAGCACAGAGTACAGATTACACCAAAGGACTGAGCATCTGGTTTGATACCCCTAATAATTTGGACGGACGCGCTTCCTGGTATTCTCCTGCAACAGACAAAGCATGGGAAAACAACTCACTCCCCATAGGAAACGGCAGTTTGGGAGGTAATGTTATGGGATCTATAGCGGCAGAACGAATCACTTTAAACGAAAAGACACTATGGCGCGGAGGACCAAACACAGAAAAGGGAGCAGCTTATTATTGGAACGTAAATAAAGAGTCGGCACACCTGTTACCCGAAATCCGCCAAGCATTCACAGACGGTAACCAGAAAAAAGCAGAAGAACTTACCTGCAAAAATTTCAACGGACTAGCCGATTATGAGCCAAGCCGTGAAACACCTTTTCGTTTCGGCTCCTTTACTACATTAGGAGAAGCTTACATCGAAACCGGTTTAAGTGAGATCGGTATGACCAATTATAAACGCATCCTGTCTCTTGACTCGGCCATGGCAGTAGTCAGTTTTCGCAAAGATGAAGTGAACTACGAGCGTAAATACTTCGTTTCCTACCCCGACAGCGTGATGGTGCTGAAGTTCACAGCCGACCGTCCCGGTATGCAAAACCTGATATTCAGCTATGGCAGCAACCCTGAAGCCATAGGTGATATCAAAACAGACGGTCCCAATCGTTTACTCTACACCGGTTGCCTCAAAAACAACCAAATGAAATTTGCTCTCCGCATACAAGCCATAAACAAAGGAGGAAGCCTGAACACGACTGATGGCAAATTCATTGTCCGCAATGCGGATGAAGTCATTTTTCTGCTGACCGCAGATACCGATTATAAACTCAACTTCAATCCAGACTTCAAAGACCCCAAGACGTATGTCGGTCCTGATCCGACCAAACAACCCTAGCCATGATAGACGCTGCCGCTGCCAAAAATTACAACGAATTATGCGAGCGACACAAAACGGACTATACCCAACTGTTTGGCAGAGTCAAACTACAACTGAACCCTCATGCTCCTATGACCTTGCAATATCCTGCCGTTACAGATCTTCCCACCCATCAACGTCTGGCACGCTATCGCAAAGGAAATCCGGACTACCGGCTGGAAGAAATCTATTATCAGTTCGGACGATACTTATTAATTGCCAGTTCACGCCCCGGCAATCTCCCGGCCAACCTGCAAGGAATGTGGGCCAACGGGGTAGATGGCCCATGGCATGTAGATTACCATAATAATATCAATATCCAGATGAACTACTGGCCTGCTTGCTCCACCAATCTGAACGAATGTGTATGGCCTTTGATAGACTTCATCCGTACCTTGGTGAAACCGGGAGAAAAGACAGCCCAAGCCTATTTCGGCGCACGCGGATGGACAGCCTCCATCTCCGGAAACATTTTCGGATTTACTTCCCCTTTGACCGATGAAAATATGTCCTGGAACTTTAACCCGATGGCAGGTCCCTGGCTGGCAACTCACATTTGGGAATACTATGATTACACCCGCGACAAAAAATTCCTGAAAGAAGTAGGCTATGATCTTATCAAGAGCAGTGCCAACTTCGCTATAGACTATTTATGGCATAAACCGGACGGGACCTACACTGCTGCTCCTTCCACTTCTCCCGAGCATGGACCTGTAGACCAAGGAGCCACTTTTGTACATGCTGTAGTCCGCGAAATATTACTCAATGCCATTGATGCCAGCAAAGCACTGGGTGTCGATTCCAAAGACCGTAAACAATGGCAATATGTACTGAAACATCTTGTACCCTATCAAATAGGACGTTATGGTCAGTTAATGGAATGGTCAACAGACATAGACGATCCCAAAGACGAGCATCGTCACGTCAACCATTTATTCGGACTGCATCCGGGCCACACCCTTTCACCAATTACTACTCCCGAATTAACCAATGCCGCCAAAGTTGTTTTAGAACACCGCGGTGACGGAGCTACCGGCTGGAGCATGGGATGGAAACTGAATCAATGGGCACGTCTGCAAGACGGCAACCACGCCTACAAACTATTTGGCAACTTACTAAAAAATGGAACTTTGGACAACTTATGGGATACCCATCCGCCTTTCCAGATTGACGGTAACTTTGGCGGAACTGCCGGTATCACAGAAATGTTGTTGCAAAGTCACATGGGATTCATCCAATTACTCCCAGCCTTGCCAGACGCATGGAAAGAAGGTTCTGTAAAGGGGCTTTGTGCCAAAGGTAACTTTGAAATTGACATTACCTGGCAGGATGGTAAATTAAAAGAAGCCGTCATTCTGTCCAAAGCCGGTGAGCCCTGCAATCTGAGATATGGTAACCTGACTTTTACCTTTAAGACAACTAAAGGAAAGACATATAAAGTAATGGTTGAGAATGAAAAACTGAAAAAAATCCCCTTATAAGGACAAAAAACCTGTTAGACAAATCCCCCTCATTCTCAATCTATTTTGTCATTCTGAACACTATGTTATCTTCTACATCTGTTCAGAATGACAAATTACATATAATATCACAGCTATTCGGTTATCAATATCCTCTTTACCGCTTTGAATTTCAAAACCTATTTCTTATATTTGTACAAATATTTGTTTTAAGACCTTATCTGAATGAGAAAAACCGTCTATGTAATCCTGGTTCTATGTTGTTTTATCATAAAGACTTATTCCATCAACCGTCCTTATTATCATTTTAAACAACTTTCTATTAAAGAAGGGCTTCCAACCTCTATAACATCCCTATACGATGACAAAAAACGGTTCATTATGGGGGTCGGAACCACTCAGGGAATATATCGTTTCAATGGAGAAAAAATCAAGAAATATAATCTACCGGACTTATTACGTAAAAACAGCCATTACATCAACGATATTTTCGGAGATAATGAAGAGCGGATATGGGCGGTCACCTCACAAGGAATCAGTTATTATGAATATGAGAAAGATTCCCTGCAAATTTTTCTGCGACATAATCAGCCGGTAAAAGCTTCCATTATAACAACAGAAGGAAGCAAACTGTTGATACCTGTAACCGACACATTACTTGTATATGAAAAATGAATTAAAACATTCCAAAGCAATCCCTTTAAAAACAACAGGAATCCGTATTATCAAGATGGAGCCTTTCGACTCCACTCATTACTTGATAATAAACAATGCATGGAAAATAAAGTTATTAAATAAACATACAGGAGAAATAACTGATTCTCCATTCGGTGAATTATCCAATGCATACGATCTATATAAGGATTCCTCCGGACGTTACTGGGTTTCCTTTTATGGGCAAGGAGTAAAATGTTATAATCAGGACGGACAACTGCTGACCTCCTATAATACCCGTAATTCAAACTTGAGCAACGATATTGTTCTTGATATAACAGAGTGGAATAAAGCCATTTGGCTGGCAACAGATGGTGGCGGAGTGAATATAATCTATCCGGACACTCATGATATTCAAATCTTATCAAACAAAGAAAACCGGCAATTCCCTGCCAATTCAGTCACATGCCTATGCCACAGCAACAACCACATGTGGATAGGTATGGTGCGGGAAGGCGTACTAGGAGCAGAAAAAGGGTTTTATCACTCCCTATACCAAAGCTGCACAAAACCCAGCCTCAGGCTTGTCCGACAAATGCCCCTTATGCCTATGGGAAGATAAAGACGGACGGATCTGGATTGGTACGGACGGAGGCGGTATCAACTGCTTTGACCCGCAAACGGAACGTTTTACCCACTATCCGCAAACATTGGGAGAAAAAATAGTATCCATTTGCCCTTTATCCGAAACCGAACTGCTAGCATCCAGTTTTTCAAAAGGAATCTTCCGCTTCAATAAAAAGACAGGAAACTACCAGCGCTTCTCTCTTCCGGACAAAGATGCAGAAGCAAAGCTGGCAAGCTCCAGTGCACCCACCAATATACGAGTTAATGATCGGAACGAAATAGAACTATACGGTAATGCTTTTTACCGATATATTCCCGGAAGCCAACAACTTATTCCCATCCACTTCAAGAACAAACAATTACAATATTCCTGGATCTATATTGGAAAATACCGTACTTATCCATTTTTTCATGACCGAAACAATGTATTCCAATACAACAAAGAGAAAAACGAATACGAAACCATAGCTTATGAGAAAAATAACCAGATATTAGCTGCAAGCATTGATTCTTTAGGGACTCTATGGATAGCCGAACCTAATGGAGTCACCAGAATTCACCTGCCCTCAAACCGTAAAGAGCCATTAAAGCTACCCGATGGAAATGACGTAATCACTTCTTTAGTCATTGACCATGAAGGCATCGTATGGATGGGGTCATTGGGAATCATATACGCTTATAATCCACATAAAAATCATTTTGTCATCTACAATGAGATGGACGGCATATTACCTAACGACTTTTTAGCCAAACCTGCATTGGTGGCAAGTGACGGCAACATATACATGGGTGGCTCCGAGGGATTGGTACGAATCAACAAAGCTTTAAAACCAGCTTCGGCTCCACCTCCCATCACACTTAAGTTGCAAGAAATAGCATTGAACGGCACAACAGTTCACTTCATCCCCCGATCAACTATGGAAATTCCTTATAATTTCTCCTCCCTAAAAATACATACACAACTGGAAGGGGGAAATGTATTTCACAAGCGCATCTACCGGTTCCGTATAAAAGGGCTGAACACAGAATACACAGAAACATCCCGTCCCCATCTTGTTTTACATACCATTTCTCCGGGCGACTATAAAATAACGGTTCAATGTACACAGAACGATGGTAGCTGGAGTCCTGAATTCACTTTGCTGAAATTCACTGTCCTTCCTCCGTGGTGGCAGCAGTCTTGGTTCATCCTAATATGTGCAGTCATCATTATTCTTTCCATTATCTATGCCATACAAGCCCACGACCAACATCTGAAACGGAAATACAAGGAACAGGAACGTACCATCTACAAGGAAAAAGTGAAAGCTTTGATCAATATCAACCATGAACTGCGTACCCCTTTAACCTTAATTTATACACCGTTGAAACAACTTACAAACAGCAAACAAATCCCCTATGAACTCCGTGGCAAACTATATGGTGCGTTCAAGCAAGCACGACAAATGAAAAACATCATTGACATGATTCTGAATATGCGCAAGATGGAAGTAGAGAAAAATATCCTGCGCATGTCTTCCACGCCCTTCAACGAATGGTTGCAAAGTATCCTAAATGATTTCAAGGATGAACTTTCGTTACGTAATATCTCATTGGCATTTACTCCTGACACTACCATAGAAACTATGTATTTTGACCGCAGTCAATGTGAAATCGTCGTTAACAACCTATTGACAAATGCCTATAAATTCAGCGAAGAAAATTCTACTGTCACTGTTTCCACTTACCTCGAAGGTAATGGAAGCCGTGTACGGGTAACTATAAAAGATGAGGGAATAGGTCTTCAAGAAGAAGATATAGCCAATTTATTCACTCGTTTCTATCAAGGCAAACATAGCCTGCAAGGTTCAGGAATCGGCTTGTCATACGCCAAACAACTGGTAGAAATGCACGGAGGCATCATCGGAGCCCAAAATAATGAAACCAAAGGAGCGACTTTCTTTTTCACATTACCGTATAGACAGGAAGCCGCCGACATTCAATCTACACCTCAAACCTATTTGAATGATGCATTGCATCTATCAGCCGACATCGATTACAAACAACCTCAACAAGACAGCATAGAGAAATTTCATTCTATTTTAATAGTGGAAGATGATCGTGACTTATGTAATTACCTGATTTGTAATCTACAAGTTCTGTTTGAAGAAGTGTATGAAGCTCATGATGGCATGGAAGCTCTTCCTATCCTTACGTCACAACGCCCCCAAATTGTATTAAGTGATGTCAAAAAAATGCCCCGCATGAACGGATTTGAACTATGCCGCTATATTAAACAAAAACCAGACTTAAACTATATGCCTGTGATACTGCTTACTTCCTGTGTCGATGACACCAGTATGGAAGAAGGATACAAAACAGGAGCAGAAGCCTATATAACCAAACCGTTTGACATGGATTTACTTTCTATCCAGATACAGAATATCATGCATAATCACAACATCGTGAAAAAGCACTATGCCACCATAGATATCCCTATACCCAAACAAGAAAATCTGAATCACATCAATGAGCAGCTGATGCTTCAATTCAACCGCATTATCAATGAAAATATCAGCAATGTAAATATGGACGTTAATTTCATAGCACAACAAATGGGAATGAGCCGTGCATCACTCTACAATAAGACTAAAGGGATGATGGATATGGGCATCAGCGAATACATCATTAAATGCCGTCTGGAATATGCACGTAAATTATTAGACACGACCACATTATCCATTGGCGAAGTGGCAGAACAGACAGGATTCAAGCATTCACGCAATTTCAGCACTGTATTCAAAAATGCAATGGGAATGAGTCCGTCCGATTATAGAAAAAAAGATTCCCGACCTTCTTGAAAACAGAAAGACCGGGAATACTTCATGCTATGTTAAATTTAGGTCAGATTAGGTTGTCAATCCTTGTAAATGTTACGAATAGGGTCATCATACTGAACTTGGAGACGTAATAATTCCGTCTTCAATTCTTTAACCAACTCTTCCGTTCCAGGTTGTCCGTAGATATTATGCATCTCCATAGGATCTTCCTGTAAATCATATAGTTCCCAACAGTCTATGTCATTATAAAAATGCATCAATTTATAACGTTCTGTACGTACACCATAATGGCGGCGGACAGCATGTTCAGCCGGGTATTCATAAAAATGATAATACAATGACTTACGCCAATCAGAAACTTTCTCTCCCTTCAGTAAAGGCAGGAAAGAAACTCCGTGCATATCTGCCGGTACCTCCACCCCTGCAAGGTCCAATATAGTAGGACCATAATCAATATTTTGCACCATTTCATCAACATCACCTTTCTTTCCACCCGGCAAACGGACCATCAGAGGAGTACGGAAAGATTCTTCATACATAAAACGTTTGTCAAACCAACCATGTTCTCCCATATAGAATCCCTGGTCGGAAGTATAGACAATCATCGTATTTTCCATCAATCCGTTCTCTTCCAAATACTTCAAAACACGCCCCACATTACGGTCTATGGAATGGATAACCCGCATATAATCATGCATATATTGCTGATATTTCCACTCAGCCAAAGCCTTACCCGTTAACTTATCCTGTTTGAATTTGGCAATGATAGGATCATAATGCTTGTCCCAAACAGCCTTCTGTTCCGGATTCAGAGCATTATACATATTTCTGCCCGCTTCTTCCAGTCCCGTTGTGGTATGGATCTCATTCTCCTTGTCCGCCATCTTCAGGTCATACACCAAATCCATATCCTTTATAATGCTCATTTCCTGCTTGGATGCAGGAATTCTGCCTTCATATTTATCATAGAAGTTCTCTGGCATCGGATAAGTTACATCATCATACAAGTCAAGGTCACAAAGATCAGGCATCCAGGTACGATGAGGCGCCTTATGATGAATAAAAAGACAGAATGGTTTACTCTTGTCCCGGATGCTGTCCATCCAATTTATTGCCAAATCTGTCACAATATTGGTAGCATAGCCTTCCCGTTGTACCCGTTCGCCATTTTTAATAAATTTCGGATTATAATAATCCCCTTGTCCTATCAGGATGTCCCAATAATTAAATCCGGTAGGTTCAGATACCAGATGCCATTTACCGATCATAGCAGTCTGATAGCCATTAGCCTGAAGCAGTTTCGGGAAAGTCTGCTGGTTACCGTCAAATGTGGTGGTATTATCCGTAAATCCATTGGCATGACTATGTTTACCGGTCAGCATACAGGCACGGCTGGGACCACTCAGAGAGTTTGCTACAAAGCTATTTGTGAAACGGACCCCTTCACTGGCTATCCGGTCAATATTGGGCGTCTGCATATAACGTTGGTCATATGCACTGATAGTCTGAAAAGAATGGTCATCACACATGATATACACAATATTCATGCTTTTTTTTCTCATTCCGTCGCTCTCTTTCTTTACCTTGCAGGAAGGCAGCGATGACAACATCGCTGCTCCCGTCAAAGAATACAATACACTACTGGTTATTCTATTCATTTTTATATAACTTTGGATTCATTCATCACTTCCTTACCAACCGGGATTCTGTTCCCACATGCCATCCATTACATTAATCATACGCTCCTGGATAGGCAACAAATAATCCCGGTTCGGTTTAAACTGCCATCCATTCGGCATTGTAGAAGGAGGCACCGGTAATATGTAACGTTCAGCATCATCAGGGCTGCCTGTCAAAAACATATTATTTCCAGATGCCTGGTCATATTTCAACTCTGGCCCATATTGTTCCGGCAAGTTACTGCCTATAAACAAAGCACCATGTGCGCGGTTACCTATAATCAACTCCTCGGCAGCGGCCCAGCGCATGATATCAAATACCCGACGACCTTCCAATGCTTTTTCCACCCGGCGTTCGCGGCGTACAGCTTGGATATATTTATCCAGATTTCTAAACGGATACTCCGCAGAAGTATTATATTCACGGTCGAAATCAATATCCGGCATACCGGCACGCTCGCGCAAAGGATGCAATATCTCTATAATCTTGCCCGCATTAGCCGCCCCGTTCTTCTCGGCCAGCGCTTCCGCATAATTCAACAAAACATCAGCGTAACGGAACTGAATGGCAGGAGTAGAGCCTTTATATTCCGAGAGATATAATCTCCAGTATAATCTATCTGTACATGTTTCAACATCACATAACCGGTCATGTTCGTTCCAAACGCTGAACCATCGCCAGCCAACGAGGGGAAACCGACAACGTACGGATTACCAGCCCCAGCAGGTTGCATGCGCTGTCCAGGCAAGGCCACAGTCTGCGACAAACGGGGGTCTCGGACAGTAGGAAGCAACTCCGTAGGATAGACACGCTTGGCATCAAGAAGCTCTTTCCCAACCAAAGGCCGGCCGTCTATCGTCAAATAATCATCTACTAAAGATGCTGTAACCCCCACATTACCTCCACCTGTATTCAAATAACGAGTGACACTATTGCCCACCTGATCTCCATCATACATCTTAAACCAAAGAATTTCAGGATTAGCAGTCAGATCAGGAGTTTCAAAAATGCTCCTATAATCATTCTCCACATTTCCGGTATTATATATTTTCCATACTCCCCGTTGACGCACTTCTTCAGCAGCAGCGATAGACTGATCCAAATAGTTGTCTATCTTTGCCATTAACTCTGCCTCTCCAAGTTCCGTATCATAAAACTTTTCGGGTTTGTTTTTTTCCTTAGCATAATGCCATTTTTCCCATGTAGCCTCAAAGAGAGCGACTTCGCTCTTCAACGCACGGGCTACATCCTCGTGCAGACGCATGGATGACGAATTATTCTGCTCCTTCATCAGTGAAATGGCCATATCCAAATCTGCCAAAATCTTATCGGCAATAAATGTACGGCTCTCGCGAGGCAACATCATTACTTCCAGATTTGGTTCTAGCGGGGTGTCTACCCATGCCAACCGACCATAGTCTGAAAACATGGAATAATAAAACCAAGCACGGAAATAATAGGCCTCACCCATCAGATGATTATACTCTACACTGCCTTTTTCCGGACAGTCACCGGCATTATTTATCAAAAAATTAATGTTACGAATATGTGTATAATTATCTAAAGCCACCGCATTGCTCAACGAAGTTAATCCCATCAGGCGCGAATTGACAGCAGCAGATGCCAAATTATCACTGTTAACATCATTACCGGCAATACCACCTCCACCACCAGCCATGAACCCTTGCGTACGGACACCAAATTCATAATAGCGGTCTATATAGTTTCTTATTTCGCCTGTACTGCGAAACGGTTCGGCCGTAGACAATACTCCCTCGGGCATTTTATCCAAATCATAGCAAGCCGTAAAACAGAATGCCAAAGCCAGCCCCAATAATATATTTCTTTTTTTCATAAGATATCAAAATTATAAATTAACAATAAAGCCTAAGGACAATACGCGGTTCATCGGATAGTTCTTTCCTCCCTCACTTGTATATGAGTTGGAACTAAAAATGGCTTCCGGATCAAACATACCTTTCAGTTTGGTAAATGTCAACAGATTCTCTCCGGAAAAGAACACCTGCACTTTCTGCAAGCCAGCTTTGTGTACCCATGCATTAGGCAGGTCATAGCTTAAAGTCAGATTCTTCAACCGGCAATAAGCTGCATTCTGCAAATACAAATCAGTACGCTGTATATTTTTATCCTGATAAGGAGCTACTCCACCCGCAGAATTAATATAAGGTTTCGGATAATAAGCTCCCGGATTGTCCGGTCTCCAATAATCCATATGTTCCTTGAAAACAGTAACTTGAGCATAAGGTCCAAATCCCCAGAAATATGCGCCACCGGCAACCCAGTCACGTTTGCCCACACCCTGGAACATAACACTCAGACTTAATCCTTTCCAACTGATATATCCATTGAAAGTGTACTGATAACGTGGAGTTGTATTACCAATTATAGTCTGGTCTCCCATATCACCATCCACCAGTCTATTGTCTCCCCTGTCAATGACTTTATTGCCATCCAGATCTATATACTTCACATCTCCCGGTTCCCACAGTTTTCCACTGATATAGCTTAAATCATACTCCGCGTTGTAAGCGTCAGCTTCTTCTTGTGTCTGAATCAGACCTTCGGCCCGATATCCCCATATTTCACCTACTTTACGGCCTGTATACCAGCTTCCGTAAGGATCATTCTTTTTAGCATTAGCATATTCCGTCACTTCGGAAACAGCATCTGAAACCGACCCTCCGACACTATAATCAATATCGTTACCTATTTTTCCACGATAATTCAAAGACAACTCCCAACCACGGTTACGCATACGGGCGTTATTAGCCTGTGGAGCTACCGCACCAAACATATCGGGAAACTCCAGCCCCGGTCCCAACATATCTTTTGTATCACGCTGGAATATATCTACGGTTCCGGTCAAAGCGTTTCCAAAGAAACCAAAATCCAATCCGATACTTTTGCTTTCCACCTTCTCCCAAGTAGTATTCGGGTCAATAACAGGAGCGGGATTGGTATAAATATGACGACCGTCGCTAAATATATATCCTCCCAAACCACCATTCAGTGACATATTGGAAGCAAAAAGTATATAAACCGGCATCTGCCTGATTACCTAACAAACCATATGAATACACGCAATTTCAAATTAGAAAGGAAATCGGCTGCCGGTTCCATAAATTTCTCCCGATAAATATTCCATCCCAAAGATGCGGAAGGGAAGAATCCCCAGCGGTTTCCTTTAGCAAAGCGAGAAGACCCATCATAACGGCCGTTCAATTCCAACAGATAGCGACCGTCGTAGTCATAATTGATACGCCCAAAAAAGCCTCGTGTAGCCCATCCGTTACGAGTATCCACTACCACTTTATCACCTGTACCCATACCCAAATTAGGGTTGTTTGTAGAATACAAGCCTGTAATAGAGTTCTTCATATAGCTATAATCATTATCCTCTTCTTGATACCCCCCATTAATGTAAAGTTATGATGATCATTCAGAGTGAACTGGTAGTTTGTATAAAAATTGATAGTCTGATAACGGGTACGTCCATAAGTACGTGTAAACTTACCGTCTTCCACTACTCCCAATTCAGAACGCGCCACTTTGGTCATTGTCACCCCATCTTGCTCATAAATACTGGGAGCCACATTCAATGCTTCATACTCCAAGTTCATTTGCTTATAAGTATAATCAAAGAAAATAAACCAGTCTTTCAGCGGTTGCAATTCAAAACCTGCAGTGATATTAAAACGGTCACGTTGCGTATCTGTATACGTTCCACTCTGCAAATAAGGAATCATAGACAATTCCGTAAAATGTCCATTAGGGTCAATAACCGATACCGTAGGACGGAAACGTGCCAAACTATGATAAAATCCTTCACTCAAACCACCGTCAAGTCCAGTTTTCGGATCTTCATTATTAAAAGGAGTCCTATTATCCGAATGCATAAACTTAGTGTTGAATTTCAGTTTCAACCATTTAGTCAATTCTGAAGTGATATTGGCATTAACCGTATAGCGTGTATAGTCCATATCAGCATAGCGCAAAATACCGTCCTCATTATAATAGCCTCCGGAAACATAATATTGTGCTTTCTTGCTACCCCCGCTAAAACTGAGATTGTTGGTTATGCTTAAAGCTATAATTTTTATAGTGCAGATCAAAATAATCCGTATTTCCCAATCCGCGTTCCGAGTTTTCGAATGCGGCATTCAATGATTCACCCGGTGCCAAATCTCCCCACGGGTCAATACTGGACGGATCTCTCATATATTGTTCCAAATCAGCTATTTTTTTTGCTCACTATACATACGGTTAGCAGCTCCTGTATTGCTGACACCGTCATTCCAAAAACTTCACAAAGTCAAGTGAATTCACCATATCCGGCAGCACAGTTGGAGCACTCCATCCTAATGTACCTTGATAACTGGCACGCATCTTTCCTTCTTCACCTTGTTTAGTTGTCACCAGAATCACACCGTAAGCTGCACGTGCTCCATAAATAGCACAAGCCGCCGCGTCTTTTAATACAGAAATATTCTCGATGTCATTCGGGTTTACATCTGAAAGAGACATTTCCACACCATCTACCAATACATAAGGAGCAGAATTTCCAGACAAGTTGCCTTGACCACGCAAACTCAACGAACCGGTAGCACCAGGACGTCCCGATCCTCCATTGCTTACTGACAAACCCGGAACTAAACCTTGCAAACTCTGTGTTGCATCCACTACCGGACGATGTTCCAACGCATCTCCTTTCACAGAAGCGACAGATCCGGTAAGATTCACTTTTTTCTGCACACCATAACCTACCACAACAACTTCATCCAACGTTTCGGTATCCTCAGCCAAGACAATACTGAAACTAGTTTTTCCATTGATTGGAAGAGTTTGTGTAGCATAACCAATATAAGACACGACTAGATTTCCTTTGGATGGAACATTAGAAAGCATAAAGTTACCATCCAAATCGGTTATTGTACCGTTTGAGGTTCCTTCAATTAAAACACTGGCCCCAATTACAGGCTCCTGACTGTTTTTGTCAATTACCTTACCACTGATGGATAAGGATTGAGCTGTCACCATCGGCGAGAACAAAAACAGAATAGCTGTCACCAAATCCAAGGACTGAAAGCAGTTTCATTTTTTTTTATTCATAATAAAAAAGAATTTAAGGGTTAATTAGATTAAATACTGTTGCAAATATAAACCTTCCCCTTCCGCCTGCACCTCTTTATTTGTCTAATTAATCTCTATATTTGTCTAGAAAGCCCCTATTATCCAGCCTTTAAACAAAATAAGACCTGAAGATCTCCGGATACCGGAAGACATTCAGGCCTTATTTTTATATGTTAAAAAGAAGTTACTTTGTTACCATACTCATCGCTATTCCTTTTTCCAAACCACGAAGCTCGGCAAGGCCACGCATACGTCCCAAACAAGAATAGCCCGGATTTGTTTTCTTGTTCAAATCATCTATCATCTGATGACCATGATCCGGGCGCATAGGAATAGATATTCCACGACGTTGCTGCACTTTCAACAGGTTCTTAACTACATGATACATGTCCACATCACCCTCCAGATGATTCGCCTCATAAAAGTTCCCTTCAGCATCACGTTGGGTACTGCGCAAATGAACAAAATTGATACGGTCTCCCCAACGTTCCATGATACCCGGCAAATCATTCTGTGCAGATACGCCAAATGAACCACAGCACAGACAAAGTCCGTTTGACGGATTAGGTACAGCTTCCACCAACAGCTTGAAATCCGCCTCCGTACTCATAATGCGCGGCAAGCCCAGAATAGACATAGGCGGATCGTCCGGATGAATAACGAGCTTTACTCCCACTTCATCGGCTACCGGACAAATTTCTTTCAAGAAGAAAATCAAGTTATTGCGGAGCTTGTCCGCATCAATATCCTTGTAACGGTCCAGTTCTTTTTGGAATTGCTCCAATGTAAAACTTTCCTCCGAACCGGGCAATCCTGCAATCATATTTCGTGTCAGACGATGAATTTCTTCCTCATCCATTTGTGCCAGACGCGCTTTTGCCTTTTCTATCTCTTCGGCCGAGTATTCCTTTTCGGCTCCCGGACGTTTCAAGATAAACAGATCGAACGCTACAAAAGCAGCCCGCTCAAAACGCAATGCCTTGGAACCATCGGGCAACGTATATGCCAGGTCCGTACGGGTCCAATCCAGTACAGGCATGAAGTTATAAGTCACAATATAGATACCACATGCTGCCAGATTGCGCAAACTCTGTTTATAGTTCTCGATATATCTCAGATAGTCTCCTGTCTGAGTTTTAATATACTCGTGTACGGGCACGCTCTCAACGACACTCCAAGTCAGCCCCGCTTCTTCTATCATTTTCTTGCGCTTCATGATTTCCTCTACCGTCCACACTTCCCCATTGGGAATATGATGCAAGGCAGTAACAATACCGGTTGCACCGGTCTGTTTGATATCCCATAAAGATACAGGATCATTCGGGCCGTACCAGCGCCATGTTTGTTCACATAAAATCATATCAAATAAAAAAATTGAGAATTAAAAACTAAAGACTTGTTACATGGCAAATGCATTGAAACCACCATCTACTACGGCTACTGTACCGGTTACAAAGCTGCTGGCATCGCTGATGAGATACTGGATGGTTCCACACAGTTCCTCTGCTTTACCGAAACGTTTGAACGGAGTCTGGCGAATCACATCATTACCACGCTGAGTATATGTACCATCTTCGTTAGTCAGCAAAGCACGGTTCTGTTCGGTCAGGAAGAATCCCGGAGCAATGGCATTCACGCGGATGCCTTCACCAAATTTCGTAGCCACTTCATTGGCCATGAACGCAGTGAAATTAGAGATTCCCGCTTTTGCAGCCGCATAACCACATACACGAGTCATCGGACGGAATGCCGCCATAGAAGAGAAGTTCACAATAGCACCTTTCTTCTGTTCCACCATCGGCTTCAAAAATACCTGTGTAGGCAGAACTGTTCCGGTAAGATTCAGATTAAGCACTTTCTGAAACTCATCGACCTTCAAATCAAAGAAATTTCCTGTAGGAGCAATCGTAGCACCCGGCATATTACCTCCTGCCTGCATTCAGCAATGCATCTACACGACCATATGCTGCGAGAATATCCTTCAGATTCTGCTCCAATATAGCCTCATCCAACACATTGGTTACAAGAAACATGGCTTCCCCGCCTTTGGCCTTGATTTCGTTTACAATGGCATTTCCTACTTCTGCCTTACGGCCTAATATAACAACCTTGGCACCTTCTTCTGCCAAATGGGCGGCAATAGCCTTTCCCAAAACCCCTGTTCCACCGGTGATTACCACCACCTGGTCTTTTACACTAAACAAATTATTCATGATATTATTCTTTATGGTTTATACCTTTAACACTATCTCGCAAAACAATCAGGCTCTCCGGCCCCATATTAAATAAAAGGTCGGCTATACTCAAATTCGGCAGAAAACCGTATTTGGCATCAAAAACTTGATAGTAAGGTTTAGGGCAAAAGTCAGCATCCGCTTCACGCCAGTCACGCTTCGGATGAATAATCTCACGAAAATCAACCTCGCCCGGAACGAAATTCCATGCAATATTCCGTTGTTCCTTCCATATGGGGATGAATATCGATCAAATCGCATACTAAAGAACAAATTTCCTGATTATAATCCCACAAGAAGGCATATTTCTTTTCATAAAAGACGTGGAAATCATCAGCATAGTACTCAAAGAAAGGACTGTTTCTATATGCAGCCACCAAAGCATTCCAATGTATATGACGCCAATTGCCATGATCCGAAATGCGGACATCCTTCATCAGGCATTTAGGTGTACCGCTTTTTTCTTCGTAGGGATAGTCAGCGCCAGCGGACCATCGGCTGCCGCAATGACACAACGGTTGCGATAAGTCTGTTTCACATAATTGTCATACTGTTCCACATAGGCCTTCTCACAGGCGAACAGTTTTGTATAATATTCCACCGGGGCCAGATAGGCCGAACTTAAATATATCGTATTCTCCATTATTGCACTCGTTGAAAAATGCGCCCTTTTCTGGATGAAAACCAAATGCGCCAAGCTTTACCGATCAAATGATCATCGGGTACCAGCCCGAAAAGACGCGAGTCACATAGATTTATCGGATTATTGGATGCCATCCAATAATAATTTTTATTAAATGTATAGGCTTCTACAGGTTTTCCCCCACATACAGGGTATCTCCCCTGACAGAAGCCACTCTTCCTTCATGGCGGACAATAGTATTGCACAACAAGGTCACATTCCAAGGATATACCTTGACAGGTTTCCCTTTTTCCGGGATCACAAAGGGATGGCTCTTGCTTATATCTTTATGATAGAGAGGAATCAAATCCACTTTTCCTGCCAGTTTTTGTTTTAACAGGTAATATTCATAATGACTGAAGGTACGTATGTACTTCCCCTCGGCATATCCCACTAACCTGTTTCCCTGAATGTTCACTTGCTGCATGGCAGCCTGCATCGTTTCTTCTTCCGTATGAGAATAGACATACAAAGATTTACTATCCGGGCTCAACACTTGTTCGTCAGTCACCCACAGTTCATCATTCAACATCAACGTATCTCCGGGTATTCCTACCACACGGCTTATAAACACCTCCCGGTTGCCCACCGACGTTTGAGGAAACCGTGGATTAGGATTGTTGAACAACACAATATCCCCTTTCCCGGCAGTTTTTCCCAACCATCGCCAGATAGAAAAAGGCACACGAAACCCATAACTCCATTTATTCACCAAAACCCTTTCCCCTTGATAAAGGCTATTCTCCATGCCGGTAGAAGGAATGGTGCAGGAGGTGAAAGCAAATGTCTTTACCAACAGTACCAGAATGACTGCAGTAAGCATTGCTTTTATCCATACAGGAATACAGGGTATGCGCAATTTATTTAATGTTATCTACAAAGGTAAACAATCGGTTCCAACGTATTTTTCCATCCAGCCAGCCACGGTCATTATCCAATGACAACCAGATAAAGATGGGTTTTCCCACCACATGATCTTCGGGAACAAATCCCCAAAAACGGGAGTCAGCCGAATTATGACGGTTATCTCCCATCATCCAGTAATAATCCATCTTGAAAGTATACTCATCGGTTTCCTTGCCGTTAATATAAATCTTTCCATCTTTCACTGCCAGTTCATTACCCTCGTAAGCATGAATAGGGCGCTCATAAACAGGAAGATTCTCTAGCGTGAGTTTCACCGTCTCTCCCTTTTTGGGAATCCATACAGGTCCGTAGTTATCCGTAGTCCAGTTCTTATACATATTCAGCGGGTACAAGCCCCCCGCATCATCAGCCGGTGTATTCTCAATACTGACTACAATATCCTTACGCGCCAACAAACCCGCTTTCGCTTTTTCCGTCAGAGGCATATTATAAACAGAAGCATCCGTATAATACATCATCATATCCTCCTTGCTGATACCCAGTTCATGAGCCAGGTCATCGGGAATAGGACGCTTGGTTTTCACCAGATAACGATACTGCACATTATCAGGCTCTTTATTAGCTTTACCATCCAAATAAATAATACGAATCCTTTATCTCCAACGTTTGTCCGGGCAAACCCACACATCGCTTCACATAGTTCTCACGGCGGTCTACCGGACGGCTTATTATCTCACCGAAGTTCTGTGGATTCTCTTTCAGATACTCCCGTCCCAACTGATAATAATAATCATAGACCACCCGTTGCTGCTCCGGAGTCATGGAAGCCAAATCCACCGGTTTTGCCAGCTCCTTGCCTGCTCCATAACTCAGACGGTAAATATCATCATTGGGCACACCAGTGGCAACTGTATCTCCGGCCGGAAAGTTAAAGACAACGATATCATTCAACTGTACATCCCCCAAACCTTTCACCCGTTTATAATCCCATTGTGGATGCTCAAGGTATGATTTACAATTAAAAAACGGCAGTGTGTGTTGTGCCAACGGCATGTGCAGCGGAGTCTGAGGCACACGGGGCCCATAACTCATTTTACTCACAAACAGATAATCACCCGTCAGCAATGATTTTTCCAGCGAGGAAGAAGGAAATCACATAGTTCTGGAAGAAATAGAGGTTGACAAAGTATACCGCCACCAGTGCGAATACAATAGCATCCACCCATCCCATGACGGTCACTACATGACGGTTCTTGGACTTTCTCCACCAAGTCCATGGAATCTTCTTTGTGATATACGCATCGAAGATAAACGGTACAACCACCAATCCCAGCCAGCTTCTCAACCAAACAAGAAATATCAGGTAAAGCGCCAGAACAACGGCAAACTTAATCCACTGTGTACGTGTTGCTCTTATCATATCTTAAAACTGAAATAAATCACTCATTCCTAATAACCCTTCATGCCTGGATGTATATTCCGCCGCCAAAACAGCTCCCAAGGCAAACCCCTTCCGATTCTTGGCATCATGGGTAATTGAGATGCTGTCCGCCTCAGAGTCATAGCGGATAGTATGAATACCAAACACCTCCCCTTCACGGATCGAATTTACAGGAAACTCATTCTCGGCACATTCCGATGTTCCCGACACGGTTCCATCCGGTGCCACCATGGTCCCTTTCACCCATTTACTCTTGCGGTTCATATTTTCCAGAATTCCTTCGGCCAGCGTGATGGCTGTTCCGCTGGGCGCATCCAGTTTATGAATATGATGAGTTTCGGTCATGGAAACCTCGTAAGCGGGAAAGTTATTCATTATCTTAGCCAAGTATTTATTTACAGCAGAGAATATAGCGACACCCAGACTGAAGTTAGACGACCAGAACAAGGTTTTTCCACCTTTCGTGCATAATTCTTTCACCTCATCACCATGTTTGTCCATCCATCCGGTACTGCCCGATACCAATTTGACACCGGCAGCAAAAGTTTTCATATAGTTGTCATATGCCACCATCGGGTTAGTAAACTCAATAGCCACATCCGCCGATTTGAAAGCTTCGGAATTAAAATCTTCCTGATTATTAATATCTATAATACTCACAATCTCATGTCCGCGGGCAATGGCAATCTTTTCAATCTCCTTGCCCATCTTTCCGTATCCTATTAATGCTATTTTCATAATTACGAATGTTATTTCAGCCACAAAGATAGCGTTTTTCGTTGTAAACCATTACATTTGCCAAACATTTACACCTCATTAACATGGAACAACTATTACACTATGTATGGAAACATAAAATATTTCCTCTCAAAGAACTGAAAACGACAACCGGCCAACAAGTGGAAGTTATAGATACGGGACTGGCGAATACCGACGCCGGTCCCGATTTTTTTAATGCCAAGCTCAAGCTGGACGGTGTGCTTTGGATAGGCAATATCGAGATACATGAAAGATCTTCAGACTGGTTCAAACACGGACATCATGCAGATGCCGGTTACAACTCTGTCATTCTGCATATAGCCTCCGAAATAGATACGGAAATCAGCAGGAGCAATGGAGAAAGAATCCCCCAAATACAACTCATCTGCCCGGAAGCGGTCCGCACCAACTACAAGGAACTGTTGGAAACAGACAGCTACCCCCCTTGTTACCGCATCATTCCTTCACTCCCCCCTTTCACCGCCCACTCATGGATGACTGCCTTACAGATGGAAAGATTCGAGCAAAAAGCGACCTTATTGAATGAACGGTTAAAACGTTGTCAAGGCAATTGGGAAGACGCTTTTTTTATCACACTGGCACGTAATTTCGGTTTCGGGCTGAACGGAGACGCTTTCGAAACCTGGGCTCATCGGCTTCCCTTCCGGGCAGTAGACAAGCATCGGAACGACCTTTTCCAGATAGAAGCCATCTTCTTTGGACAAGCCGGCATTCTGGAAGATTCTGATGGAGACGGATACTATCTCCGGCTAAAAAAAGAGTACACCTATCTACAGCATAAATTCGGACTTATCCCGATGGATGCTTCCCTATGGCGTTTTCTCCGGCTACGTCCTGCTAATTTTCCGCATATACGGATTGCACAGTTAGCATGTCTTTATCATCGTGCCTACGGACTACTCTCTCGCATCATGGAAACGGAGACACTACAAGGTGTCAGAGATATTCTGAAAGGAGGAACTTCAGAATACTGGCTCACTCATTATACATTTGGCGGTTCTTCCCCTTCCGTCCGAAGGCTCTAAGTAACACCTCACTGGATTTACTCATTATCAACACGGTAGTGACATTTCTCTATGCTTACGGACTGCATAAAGGAAATCCTGTACTTTGTGCACGTGCCGGCAGTTTTCTGGAAGAATTGAAAGCGGAGAACAATTATATCACCCGCATGTGGGAACAATACGGAATGAAAGCTTCCAATGCCGCCGACAGCCAAGCTTTGATACAATTAAAGAAAGAATATTGCGATAAGAAAAAATGCCTGTATTGCCGGATAGGGTACGAATATCTGAAAAGAAAATAGAAAAAGGGGGCTGAAGTCTTGAACTTCAGCCCCACCTATTCTTATAAATTTCTGAATAACGACATCACTTTGACAAGCTTTTTACAATAGTGGAAACTATCTTTGAAGAACTTTTCCGACTATCCTTACTCAACTTATCTTTACTTTCCAAATTCATGCTGGTAAAATAGTTATTACCTCGGGTTACTTCCTTCTGATTCTTATCAAACAAAGAATAACTGGTGATATGAAACAAAGTACGCAAAGGCTTTTTCCTGCCATTTCAAATAATGCTGATTCAAAAAATAATACATAATCCGAATCAGTATCCTTTATCAGCTGTTCATACCGATTATCATCCACCTGACTAAGATCCGCATACCTCTCCTCTTCTTCACCTTCCAGTCTGATTTTTTTATCCAACAAACTGCTGATGGCCGCCGCCTTTTCCGGAGTAACGAACTGGTATTTCTTATTCTTATTGGATGCAATAATATTCTTTGCTATAATCTGATTATAAGTATAATCTATGCTATCAGTCGGTATTCCAGTTTCCTCAGTAATCATACTGCCGGGAAAATAGTTGGATTCCACATTGTCGTGAAGTCCTATAACAAGAACCTTTACCAGATTGTTATTAGCCTTGTTAGCACCTTCTTCGTCAGCAGGCGATGCACATACAGAACCTGTCACCCATAATACCAATCCCAAAGCCAATGAGATTTTCTTTAATAAACCAGCTTTCATATTATCCTTTTTTAAATTACAGTGCAAATGTATTGTGTTCCTATTACATCCCTATTTGAAAGGAATTACATTTTTATTAAGAATCTCCTCCATTTTTCCGAATCAGCTTTTCAGTTTCCAATGGATAATCAGTAGTTATATAATCCACCTGCTGGTCAATCATCTTCTGAACCATCTCCATATCATTGACTGTCCACACATTCACCTTCATACCCAACTGATGTGCTTCAGCAATCCATTCCGGTTTCTCAGCCAATACCTTGATATAATAATCAATACCATTAATTCCTTTCGCCTTCAGGTCTTTAGGAGCCACATCACTTTTCAGATAAGCTATTTCCGAATCCGGAGTCAGTTTCACCAACTGTTCGCAAATGTTCATGCTGAATGAAATATATTCCACCTGTTTCTCCATTCGCATCTTTTTCACTTTATCTACAATGATTCTTACCGCTTCATTTTCCGCTTCTTCGGTTCTGTGAGGCTTGATTTCCAATATCAGTTGAGTACCAGTCAGTTTCTTACCCGCTACCAGATAATCATCCAAAGTGGACAACTTCTCGCCGTTACTCAAATTCAAATCTTTCAATTCAGCAAAAGGAGTATCAAAAATGCAAATTCCCTGAATGCTATCGTCATGATTGACTACGATTTCCTTGTCCTTCGTCAGTTGTACGTCGAACTCCGAACCATACACCTTTACCTCTGCAGCCTTTGTCAAAGAAGCAATAGAGTTTTGGGCAGAACCTTCACATTTCCAATATCCGCGGTGGGCAATCACTTTGGTCTGGGCAGTCCCGGTCAAAGTAACAGCACACATGGCAAAAGCCATCATTAGTTTACTTAGTTTCATCTTTATTTCTTATTTAATCATTATCTATTAGAGAATCCATATCTCAAACCTATCTGAACCTGAAAAGGAGTACCGTTCAGACTGGATACACCTGTGTTGGCATTTACATTATAAGTATATTGTTTGGCATCTTTGTCAAATCCCTTGATACTATAAATTTTCTGTGTTCCCAGATTATGACCGGCTCCCCAATCTTTGTTCAACATATTGGCCACATTGAAAATATCAACAGACACCTCCAGATTCTGCTTTTTGTTTAAAGTTTTGAATTTCTTGGCCAAACGAAGATCTAAAGTGCCATAGAAACCATTGACTCCTCCATTACGTTCGGCCACTTTACCAAAAACTCTTACGAATATAATCTTTCACACTCTTTTCCGCATCCGGATTGTTCAATATAGAATTAATACCTTCACGAATATAATCAGGAGTAGCACTGCTATTCGGATCATATACATAGGCCAGATCATTACTATCCACAAAATCACCGTTCACATTTCCATTCACAATCATGGAATAACGTGTTCCCCCGATGCCGGAAAAGCGAGCACCTACGGTAATGCCCCAGAAAGTAGGAGCCGAACCATAAACCACCAGTTTATGACGGAACTGATTGTTGGAGTAAGTCATTTTGCTTAAATCACGGGGATCGTCAACCACCATTTGGGAAAGAGTAGCGGAATTAGCCACATTACCATTATAGGAAGTATTGTCTTTGGTATCGTTCCAAGTATAACTGAAAGAAAGTTCTCCGTCTTTATAGTAACGCCATGTTCCATCTACGGTGAAAGCGAACTGATTTACTTTTCCCTCGCTGACCAATTCGAGCACACGCCCTACTTTGGTACTTTTACGTCCTTCCATCCAATCAAGAGTACCATCTTTTCCTATAGTAGAAGCAGGTACATAAATACCTCGGTTCCCTTCTGCAGAAAGACGAAAATAAGGATCATCCACCATGTTCCGGTCTATATACATATAGTTGTTACGACCCAAAGTCATATATCCGCTGACACTCATTTTCAAACGGTCACTGAAGAAGTGAGTGTATGAAATATTCGCCTTATAAACCACGGGAACCTTGGCATCCTTGCTATTCATATTGATCGTAGGTACAGCCTTGTCCGCATATTTGGGATTATTCAGCAAATCAATACCCGGAGCCGTGGAAGGATCTTTCCGATACCCTATAAAATCGGGAGTGGGAACTATATCCGGTTCTTCTTCCGTATTCTTGATATCAACCGACATCACTTTCGTACCATCAAATACCATATTATTAATCATGGCATAGTTGTTGATATCAGATGCAAAGATTCCCCCGCCAATACGAAGAATATCCGTGTGCTTGTCATTAAAGTCCCAAGTAATCTGGACACGAGGCTGAATCTGGAAAGTAGAGAGTCCATTGTCTGTACGCAGTCCCAATTCATCATACACCAGTTGGCTGAAATTACCTTTATTGAAATAAGTGGCATTATCCAAACGTAAGCCTGCCATCAGCTCGAATCCTGTGAACAGTTTAGTCTGTAACTGGGCATAGATACCTGCATTCAATATATTTTGGCGTACACGCTGATTGTTTTGGTCAGGATCCAAATACACTTCACGTACATAACGAGAAGGCTTCAATGCCTCGAAATTATCCAGTCCGGTAAAATAAAAACGCCCGTTGGCCTCACTACCGTAACGAGAATTAAGATTCGTGTACATCAAATCAAAACCATATGTATAGTTTACCTTATTGGTATTATAATAATAATTATCTACCAACTGAAGTACGTGATTATAGAAATTCTCGGGGCTATAACGCTGACCACCCAGCTGAATGGTAGTAGTCGCCGTTTTTCCATCTATTTCCGATTCTACACGTTGCACAATGGCACGTGGAATATTATCAGCCGGCAGTTCACTGCCCGGCATGGATTTTTCCAATGTATAAAGATGTTGCAACTTCAGTTCGTTGGTACTGCGTGGTCCCAGTACAGAACGTAAAGTCAGTAAAGCGCTGTTGTTCAACGAATGTACATCACCATACACTTCATAAAGATTGATAGCACTATTGTCGCTCAAGCCCATATTGTTATTGTCATTCACAAAATTATCAGTAAACGATAACAGGTTTGTAGCATTAATCTGCCAGTCCAGACGAGCAAATACTGCATCGGTATTCTGTTTTTTATCAAAAGACCCAAACTGAGGATGGTCCGACACTCCATATTTATTGCGGGCTATTTCCAGAAAACGGTCTCTGGTCTCCGTAGTCAAATTATAACGCTTTTCATCGGCAGCATTATGAATATCGGCAATATACAACGGACGTGAATCAGCCTGATGATCCCAAGAAATAAAGAAGTGGGCACGGTCTTTCACCAATGCACCGCCCAATGAGGCTCCAAACTGGTAAGTAGAGAAATCATTCGAGCGCTTGTTGCCGCGGATATCATATTTGCTGGACAACCAGTCGGAACGCAGATAAGTGAAAGCGCTACCTGTCAATTGGTTGGTTCCCGATTTGGTCACCGTACTAATAGTACCTCCTCCGGCACGACCGTTAGTCACATCATATTCATTCGTCACGACTTTGAACTCACGGATAGCCTCCATCGAAATGGCGTATGGCACACCGTTGCGACTGGTTGTACTACCTCCCGAAGTAGGTCCCTTGGCACTCATGCCATCAATGGTATAATTAGTAGAAGAAGCCAACTGTCCGGACAGGCTGGAACCTGTACTTAATGGTGACAGGTCAATGAGCGAAGTAAAGTTACGCCCGTTCACCGGCAGTTTGTTCAGATCATTGGCCGTCACCGAAGTAGCGGCCCCCGTAGTGGCGATAGAATTCTTCAATGAATTAGCCACCACCTGTACAGCCTCCATCACGACACTTTCCTCCTTTAACTGGAAATCCAGACGGAGCACATCACCTTGGTTCAGCGTATATCCTGTCTTTTTCTGATCACCATAGCCTACATAGCTGACGGTGACAGAGTAAGGTGAACCCAAAGGGAGTTGCTTCACAATGTACTCTCCCGTCTCGTTGGTGATAGAACCGGCACTGAAACCGGTCGATTCGTTCTTTACCAACACTGTGGCTCCGATAACCCCCTCTCCGGTTTCGTCAGTCACAATACCTTTTACAATCGCCCGGTAATCCTGTGCGGAAACATAGCCCGCAACGAATAGCGACAAGCATAATAACAACAAAAATCTCTTTGACTCAATAAGAATTTTCATGTTCAAATGATTGATAGCAGTTTAACAATAATACCTATTTTCATTAAATTTAATTTGCAAGTGCAAAAGAATGCTGAATGGATTACGAACAAATTGCTACAAAGTGACAATGCTGTTTCAAAGACAAGGAGATAAAAAAAGTGTGTGGATATGCCCTGCACATCCACACACCACCTATGCTTTTATTACAAAAGAATTACGCTTAGAAAGCCTTCTTGTAAAGTTCCAGAATAATTTCTTCCGTCACTTCACGAGGATTGCCCGGCGTACACACATCGGCAATAGCCGAAGCAGCCAGACGAGGCAAGTCTTCTTCTTTTATACCGAGTTCCGACAAGTGTTGGGGGATGCCGACCTTGACAGACAATGCCTTCACCGCCTCAACAGCAGCCTTCGCAGCCTCTTCCCGGCTCATTCCATCTTTATAAACATTCATTGCTTTCGCAATATCGACATATTTAGGCAAAGCAGCCGGAGCATTGAATTCCATAATAACAGGCAGCAACAAGGCATTTGCCACACCATGAGGAATATCGAAAATAGCACCCAACGGATGAGCCATACCGTGAACCACGCCCAAGCCTACATTAGAGAATGCCATACCTGCAATGTACTGTGCCACGGCCATGCCGTTACGAGCTTCCGCATTGGTAGGCTCGAAGACAGCAGTTTCCAGATAACGGGCAATCATTTCGATCGCCTTGATCTCAACATATCGCTCATTTCCCAAGCGCCTTTGGTTATCAACCCTTCGATGGCGTGGGTCAGTGCGTCCAAACCGGTAGAAGCAGTCAGCCCTTTAGGCAGAGTGTACATCAGTTCTGCATCGACAATGGCGATGGCAGGAATATCATTCGGGTCTACACATACCATCTTCTTATGGTTTTCCTCATCCGTGATGACATAGTTGATAGTCACCTCGGCGGCAGTACCGGCCGTAGTGGGCAGTGCAATGATAGGAACCGACTTCTTTTTAGTAGGAGCCACACCTTCCAGCGAAACAACATCGCTGAATTCAGGATTGTTAGTAATGATACCGATCGCCTTGGAAGTATCGATGGACGAACCGCCGCCGATGGCCAGAATAAAGTCCGCTCCTGATTTTGCAAAAGCTTCAACTCCCGCCTTTACATTGCTTACAGTAGGATTCGGTTTGATTTCACTGAATATTTCGTATGGAATGCCTGCCTTCTCCAATACTTTCAACACTTTATCAGCCACACCGAACTTAATCAAGTCCTTGTCTGTAGCAACAAACGCCTTATGCAAGCCCAAACGTTTAATCTCTTGTGGAAGCACTTCACGCGCACCCGGACCGAAGTAAGATACTTCGTTCAATACAAATCTGTTAATCATAGTTTTTTTAATTATGTAGTTTGGTTGCAAACTTAGTACAAATTCTTGAGAAAACGGCTCTTTAAAAAGATTCTTATAGTATGTTTTTTGGCATTCATGCACCCCGCCTTCAGTCCATTCAGCACGGTTAACACACTGTCACACAACAAATAAGACTGACAGAAGCCCCTCCAGCCTCCTGTCAGTCCTTTCAGCCGGCCTGATGGACGGGAATTATGCCGCCAGCACCACCTTGTACAGATTTCCTTTCTCCGTATGCATCCGTTCCGCCCCCATGGCGCTCATCATCTTGCCGAAACGCACCACCGTCATGCCGCGCATAGCCGCAGGATAACGGCTTTGCAAAATGGTGAAAATGACCGAAGCCGAATAGAGTTTGAACTCCTCTCCTGCCTCGGGCAGATGAAAACAACGGTAGAACACCTCCTGCTCTACGGGCATGGCATAGAACTCGCGGTTGCGCAATTGCAGTTCCGCTTCCTCTTCGGCCGAAAACCAATAACGCTCGCCGCCGTCCAGCTCCGCCTTCAATTGGGCAAACAATTGCTTGTGCTCCAGTGGCGTGCAGTCTATTTTCTCTTTCACCTCGGCACAAAGATAACGGCGACTGCCCGTGGGGTCGGTCAGCAAATCCTTATGATTACTGGTTCCTATAAACGAAGCCATGCGGGGCAGGTGACTGTAGGATGAACGGTGCGACTTACGGAAATCCAACTTCTTCATCTGCATCAGTGTCTTGAGCAACGGCAGTTTTTGAGGAGAAAGACGGTCGTACTCATCCAGGTTAATCAGCCCGAACTGCGCCAGTTTCTGTTCGCAGCCCGACTGCCCCGTCAACTCAAAACTGTCCGTGTAATAATCTCTCAACCCGTCGGGCATCAACAACTGACAAAATGTTAAGTTGTTAAAGTTATACCTTGCTATTGAAAATACTCTTTATCTTTGCATCAAAGATAAGATAAACAATGAAAAGAGTTATAGGTTATATTCGTGTTTCTACTGATAATCAAGACCTTGAAAGGCAAAGGGTGTTGATTAGAAAGTATTGTGAGAATAAGGGGTACTCTCTGTTAAGAATAGAAGAAGACTATGCCATATCTGGAACAGTCAGCAACAGAAACGGATTGAACAGTATTCTAAACATTACCAATAGCGTTGCTGACATGGTAGTAGTTAGTGAGTTGTCTAGACTGTCACGTCAAGATGATATATTTGAAACTTTGACACAGATTCACACAATCATTAGAAACGTGGATTTAGTAATACTAGACGAACCAGACAAGGTATATGAAGCTGGAAAAACTATCATTCTTTCTGACTTTTTAATGCTTGCAATCAAAGCCTATGGAGCAGCGGATGAAAGAAAGAAAATAGTAAGCCGTATGACTACAGGTAAAGACAGTAAAGTACAAGCGTTTCCGTTAATGCTTACAGATAGTAATATACCAACTGGCTTTAAGGCAGTGCCCAATCCGAATTATATAAAGGGAGCAACCCCCAAAATGTTATTGGTGGAAGATGAAGAACGTATGCAGTTAGTCAGAGATATATTTAACTATGTGGCAAACGGTCTTTCTCTAGGAAAAACAGCAGAAAAACTGAATATGCTTGGATATAGGACAGCAAGAAACAAACCGTTCTATGAACAGTCTATCAGAACAATTATAAATGATTCCATTTATAACGGTGTCAGATATTGGAAAGGCATGAAACTGGAACTTCCCGTAAAATTCATATCAGATGAAATCTGGAATCTGGCACACAAGAAAGTGCAGGAGAACAAGAATTATAGCGGTGAGGCACAAAAACATTATAACCCGTTGAAAGGCATTATCAAGTGTCCTTGTGGGCAAACCTCAATGTATGGCAGAACCTCATCCTGCATTACCTACAGATGTCTTGACAGAATAAAGATGGGAATAAAAAGCCCATGCACCAATGTTGGCATAAAGGCTGAAACTTTAATATATGCGGTGTGGAAAGATGTCAGACTTAGAACTCTGGATGAAACTTACCAAGCCAAGAGCAATGAGAAAATTGCAGAAATAGAAGCTGAAAATATAAAACTGACACAAAGCATAAAAGAAAAGGATTCTGAAATAGCCAAACTACAGTCTGATTTGAAAACAGTCATAGATAATGTTATGGCTTCCACCAATATAACAATAGTCAAGGCATTGAATGGCAAGGCGGATTCAATAGACAGCCAGATAAAGAGTATAGAAGCGGAAAAGAAAGCCATTGATGAAGAAATTGCATCCAACAACAGAAGAATAGCGGATGAAATAAAGAGCCAGTCCAGAAAAGAACTTGACAGTCTTTCTCTGGAAGGCAAGGGAGAAATGTTCAGAGAGTTACTTAGTAAAGTAGTCTATTATTCCGTTTCTTTAAATAGCGGATTCATAGTCATTACTTATAAGAATGACTTGGAAACTATCATAGCGTATCATAATAGGAACAAACCATTTTTATGGGCACTTCCAACAACTTTCAGATTCAATAAGGTAAAACGGACTGTAATAGTTCCAACTTTACCAGAGCAACCTAAAATGACTTCTTTTGTCTTGGAACGTATCAAAGAGAAAGAATACACATTTAAACAGTTGCAGGAAAGTTTCAATCTGGAAGAATATAAAATATAAAGAAAGTCCATATTCTACAGACTTTTCTGTTATTTTGCAGTAGAACTAATAATGAATGTACCATGCAAGAAGAAAAACTATATCAGATAGAGGAACTTCCAGATTTGAAAGTTAATTGGACTGAAAGCTACAAATGTCTAAATGAACTACTATTAGAATATGTGTGGGAAGTAGCTAATCAGTTTTTACCCGATTATGCAGAAACAGATACGGGAATGATACCCGTAGAATCTTCCGCGCCTGCCATATTCGCCAACAGATATGCGGAAAGAAACTTATCCGTTGAAGAAAAGTACGAAAGAAGCAAAGAAATGAAAACTTTCAAAGGAACTTTGGAAGAATACAAAAAACGGGAATACAGAAAGCTGGACGATTCTTTCAAAGAGAAGTTTCTAACTAATGAAGATTTACAGAATACCATTGAAGCATATAAGCTAGATGTTAGCAAGTTTTGGTATCTACTTCTGTTCGTATATGACTTTATAGAGGATATTGGTACAAATGCACCTACATTGAACAAGTCCGTATTGGAGGACTTTAGCTATTTTCATGCCAATCTGCTGAAAGCTACAAGTATCACCTTAAAGAAGAACAACAAGAAAAGCTATGTTGTTGAAAGGGAGGACACAATTAGAATCATTCAAGCAGCCTTGCAGCATTTTATCAATACATACAGCGATATTATACATAGTGAACAAGATAGAGAAACTATAATTAAACAATTAAAGGGCATAGGCTTGGAGGGCTTTATCAGAAATGACTTATCGTCAAAAATCAGCTTTACAGACAAGTCCAGTCTTGACATATCCTATAAGAAGTGGAAGTTTACGGATATGTTTCTGTTCTTCATTGAGAGAAGAAAGGCTACCACCATACCCAATAAAAAGGTAAAGGTATCTAAAGACAAGATGATGCTTGTTTCAAGGCTTATCTATACAGTGGGCTATGATGGCAAGAGATATAATGAAGAATACGATTCGGAGGGCAACAAGAACAGAATGTTATCCAATCTCCTTAGGAGATACAAGAACGAGAAATTTCCGTCTGTTATAGCTAATAACTACATGGTAGTTTCATAAACGACATACATAAAAACAATAGCAGAAATGCGTACTGAAAGGCTTATTCTTTTCGGTACGCATTTTTTTTGCGTACTGGAATGGGCACGTTTTCTACACACATGGGCATTCGGTAGATTCCTTTGCCACCCCTAAATTCCTGCCTAATTTTGCATCATCAAAAGGACGAGAGGACATTGAAAAGTTAAACGGAAATGATTCATTCCATTCAGCATATTAAGGAAGTTCACTCCGAAGAATAGTAAGGGAGAATTAAGGTCATTACCGATAACCAAGTAAACAAATCTCTGAATTTTGAAAACAACAATCAAAGACAGTAAGGCGCCAAAGTCAATGATTGCATTAATCAACATGTTTTATATTTAAAGTATTAATTTTTATGGCTAATTTTAATTATTCCATTAATGCTGAAAGTGCAGTAAAAGAGTATGATAACCAAGGCGCATACAACACCTTGCAGGAAATGATGAAGCGTAAGGAACAACTGACAGTGAAGTTCTACGGTGGCAAAGACAATATACCTTGCGCATGGATAGAATCCGCTCACGTGGCAGGATTCAAATACCAACTGAAAAGCGCATCCTATCAAGGTTTATTGGACTACTTGTTCAAAGGCAAAGAGATAGACTTCGATACAAACCCGAAAGAAGCGGACGTTTTGAATGAGAACGAGGACTTTCAGTTTAAAATACTGACAATGATGGTTGAAACAGGCAAGACAATCCAATATGTCCCGTTGTTCAGAGAACATCCCGACTATATCAGTGCGATTCTTCCTTGCTTCAAAGGAAAGATAATGTTCAGAATCAAACGGACAGAGGAAACTTTGAACTATTTACGTGAGCAGAAACAAATTATCTAACCAACTAATTACAAGGGGGAAACTCCCCCTTGTTTTCAAACCATTCAATATAAAAAAGATGAAGAACAAAGAAATAACAGCCAGCAAGAAAGCAAACGGCAAAATCCAATACTTGACAGAGATACTGCCCGAAATACCCACCAACACCATATTATATAAGAAACTTACGGGACTTGGTGCTACTTATGGAGAACTGAAAGCAAACCGCAATTCAATCATTATCGAACCGAACAAACCCGTTATCAGTGGAAAGTGTAAAGACCCGAAACACAAAGACGACAACTTGTTCGGAGTTTATGAAGGTGTATATGCTGACAATATAATGGCATATATAGAACGAAGCATTAAACAGAACAAACATTTTAAGATTCTAACTACTCCCGAAAGTTTCCACAAGGTGCAGGAAGCGTTTGAAGAAATGGATATGGATATACGCTATAACAGCTTTCTATTATTCGATGAGTGCCATAAGATAGTCAAAGATTCAGGTTTCCGTCCCGACATAGCACTGCCTATGGACTTGTTTTTTGAATGTGAAAACAAGGCATTGGTATCTGCCACTCCCATAGAGTTTACAGACCCACGTTTTGAACAGCAGAAATTTCAGACCATTACCATCAAACCCACATTCGACTATGTAAAAGACATGAATCTCCACGCTACCAACAATCTGTTGCAGGCAGTAAAAAGAAGTGTTCGCAGGTCTGAAAGGCAATTGCTTCATATTCTGTAATTCTACAGACACCATCCATTCACTGATGCAGCAACTTGGCTTGTTGGACGAATCCGCAGTATTCTGTTCCGAAAAGAGTGTGGAAAAGTTGAAAGGCTTGAAGTTTGACAATGTTTCCGATATATGGGACAAGGACATAATGAAGCGTTACAACTGGCTCACCTCACGTTTTTATAATGCGGTGGATATTGAACTTGAAGAAAAGCCTACCATATTATTACTGACAGACTGTTATTTTGCGGACTATACCGCATTCGACCCGAATACGGACACGATTCAATGCGTGGGAAGATTCAGAAACGGTGTGTCCTCCATTCACCATATCAGTAATACCAACCGCAATTTCATGGTGAGAAGCAAGGAGGAACTGAAAGGACGCATCTCATGTTGGAAAGACGTGTACGATATGTTACAGAACCATTACGACTATGCGACCACCGTTTCCGCAAAAGACGCATACAGTGCTGTTCTTGTCAGTCTGCCCTATGCGGAGATGCTGGACGAGAAAGGAAGAACCAAATACTTCAAGATAGACAACTACATCAATACGGAACTGGTGAAAGGATATTATAATTGTCCCGATAATCTGTATGAAGCATACAAGGATTGCGACGCTTTTACAATCAATCATTATAGTTTCTTGGATTATAAGCTCGGTGATTATGAAAAATTGCAGCGTACCAATAAATCAATCTCAATTAAAGAGAAACGCAAAATAATGGTGCAACAGCTTGAATTGCTTGGTGAGTGCCAAACGGAAATGGAATACCAGTTCAAAAGGGACTTGGAGAAAGCGGACAGTTTTATTGTGGAAGCATACGATAAAATTGGAAAAGACAAAATAGAACATTTGAAATACAACCGCAAGAAAATTAAAGAAGCTATGGTTCTTACTGACTACCACAAGAAAGCAACCGGAACAGAGGTACTTAAACTTATAGCTAATTCGTTTGAGGCAGGACAGTGGTATTCTGCCAAATATATAAAAGAAGAATTAACCCGAATATTTAATCTTGTTGGCTTACAACCCAAAGAGGCGGTAACATCGCATACTATCAATAAGTTTTTTCATGCGGTGCAAAGTCAGAGAAAAAAAGCCAAAGGCTATCAACTCATTAAGTCGAGAAGTATATGAACGGCGACTTTTTTATAGGAGTAATTTCTTTATATACCCTGTTCAAAAAAAAGGTCGCCACACCTATCTAATTGAATCGTATTTCTCACTAATACAAAATTATAGGAGATTCCCAATTCGTGTTTCTCCTATAATATTGAAAAACAGTTTCTTTTCTTTCTAACTAATGATTGAGCTTATTTCATTTGGAACTTTCTGAAAATCTGAATAGAATAGTATATCACAAAATACTCAATCCCAAACTCAAAAAAAGAGAGAATCTCGAAAATCAGATTCTAATTCTCAAAAAAAGACAGTGTTCATTTTAGGGGGTGCGGAGTGTTCATCTTAGGTGGGTCGCTTATAAATACCTAATATATAAACACCTACCTACCCGATTTTTCAAATCGGGACAGATTGGTTAATTCTCAAAATCTTATATTTAATAACTATGATTATCTATTTACCTACAAAAAAAGACATTCACGAATCAGAAAGAAGCGAAAAGCTACTTCGGAAACCACCATTACAGAAGATTGGTAAGGAAAGGAGATATTTATTTTACTAACTATAAACATACGGTTGCTAATGACCTCATACAGAAGAATAACATCTAATATCGCAGGAAAACTCAATCTGCTGGAAACGTACCTATTCTATTGTCTGGCTCTCTGTTCCGACTGCAATACGATGGAATCATATATCAAACAAGATAACTTGACTGATTTCTACGGAATTAAAAAAGACAGACCAGATAAGGGAATGGCTGCACAAGTTTGAATCCCTCGGATTAGTAAGCATAGATAAATTTGATGTTTACGGACAATATGGAAAATTTAACAGATGCAGCTACCAATTAGATACAGAACATTATGTTCTCATAACTAATAAGCTATATGACGAACCGATAAGCAAGGAACTGAAAGGCTTTCTTATCCTGCTGAAATGCAAAAGCTTGAACGGATCCAACACTACCTCTTTACAGCCAAAACAGATTAGCGGAAGAACTTGGCTTAGCCAAAGGAACAGTATCGAAATACATTAATGAAGCCGAAGAGAAAGGCTATGTAAAGAGAAATAAGAAAGGAATACACCTGCTTAGAGAGGATATATTTCTGAAAACTTCTGAAAGCCAATTAGCTATAATCAAAAATATATATCCTGAAATAATCACCGATGAAGACCTTGAAAGAGGTTACGTTGTTTAATATATCGCCAAGCCGTAAGTAACCCTTGCGGCTTTTATTTTTGGCGCAGAACCACAACCGTACATTTTCCCCGATTCCGATTTTCCGAATATTTCCACGTTAGGAAGAGTTATATAGCACCTACTTTATAATATGCCACATACAGCTAATGACATTAAAAAGACTACCTGACTAAAGAATCACCTATATTCAGTTTAGCTAAAAGTCAAGAGAACAGATATATAAGGTACTTAATACAGAAATCCCCCTCCCCATTCAGCCAGTAACCTTAAATATACAAGAGTGTCTGCCCTTACAGTGTACTACCCCCTTAGTCCCCCTCTGTATATTGATATAAAAAAAAAGAATTATTAATCATTTAAACTTTTATCAATATGAATAATTTAGTTATCATGCCAACGGAGAAAAAAAAAAAACTTGAATTTAGGTGAGTTTGCAGAAGAAGCTACTATAATTGTGGAAGAAACTGCAAAGCCTAAAAGGGTAAATCATTTCATTGAGGCAAACACCCAAGAAGCCACCTTACAACATTTGAAAAATGACTGCATTACTCCCGTTTTTGCAAAAGACAATGAGCTTACAGTAAACCATGCTGCATTTATTGAAACAGTTTGGGAAGCTGCAAACTCCTACTACAATGGTGAGACTATTGGAACGCCCGATATTCGTGTCTCTCATGTTATTAAGGGTCGCACGCCTGATGCAATCCATAAGCCAGCCAATCAGTTATTGGAATCTGACAAAACTATCTATTATGAAAGGGCAGCTTTCAGCATTGACATTCCTACAATCTATGAAACGGTTGAGGGAAACAAGTTGAACCTTTCAATAGTAGGGGTCAGAGCCTATAATCAAATGAATCTGTATACAAAGAAAGTTCCAGAGTTGTTTAGGCTGGCAATAGGCTTTAAGAACCAAGTATGTTGCAACATGTGCATCTTTACAGATGGTTACAAGGATGATTTAAGAGTGAGCAATACAAGTGAACTTTACCGTTCTGCCTTGGAACTGTTCAACAACTACAATCCTGCCAAACATCTGCATTTGATGCAACAGTTGGGCAATACTTCAATGAGTGAACACCAATTTGCACAAATATTGGGCAAAATGCGGCTTTATCAGTGTTTACCTAATGGCTACCAAAAGAGACTGCCAAGAATGTTGCTTACCGATACACAGATTAACAGTGTTGCAAAAGCCTACATTAATGATGAGAACTTTGGCAGCTTTGGGAATGACTTGAATATGTGGAAGTTCTACAACC
>VOFJ01001260.1_pt1 | contig 53339 bp, 86 predicted proteins | sample 5384081 | NCBI WGS metagenome assembly VOFJ01 (sample SAMN12384729, study PRJNA508395) | human gut metagenome | isolation source: healthy gut I | host: Homo sapiens | reverse complement strand
ACACTTCTCAAATATTCATCAAATTTTTCATCCAAAATTCCTTTTATGCCTACTTACATACTCTGATACAAATGATGCTACCCAATATTGGGAACCATCTGGCGGAGTATCTCCGCAATCTAAATAATCAATGTAATCTTCTGACATAATTAATCCCGGTCTTATCAAAACTAATACCATCAAAAATGACATCGTTATATATGTAATTGTCTCTCCAAACTCTTTGCAATATTTTGAAATATTGCTATGTGTATCCATTCTTTGATATGAAAAATTATAATATAATTGTCCATTAGAATGAACAAAATTATTTAATTTTAATGCCAACTTATCAAATGCATCTCTTTTAACTTATACTTTTTTATTACTTCCCCTGCACTTGATGATGCGATAGCTTTTGAAAATAGTTCCAATGTAAACATCATTTTGTTGATTTCTGATCCAATCACAAATATTTCTTTCATCTTTGCCTAGGTCTTTTAATTCAACATATTTCATAAAAAATCTGTCTTATCTCCAACTGCCAGCATATAAATATAATAAAAAAGAATCATCCCTATATTTTCTCAAAAGAGAATAGGCATCCGCAAAATTAGCGTTCAGACAGCAATATCGAATACTTTCTACCGTTCTACTTACAGAATCGAGAATCTGATTTCCACTGATAACTCCAACTTGATGTAAAAACTATGTTATCTCTGCCATATGCTAAGAAACTCATTTCATACATGAAATTTCTTGTTTCCTCTAGCAATGTATTCAACTCTTGAAGGAGCTATTTTCCTTAATGACACTTCTATTTATTTCAAAGTCATCTGGTATTTCAAGCATATGCACTCCTTAATCACTCTCAGCAACCCCAAACTTATTTACAAAATCCTCATAACCATTTACCCAATCAAACTTCGTATCATCGGATACTGCTTTAAAATGAAGTTTTCCGCAATGAATCTTGTTTTTTCCACATCAGTCAGGTCAGCCCATTATTACCTTCAGCAAGGACATTATCAGCAAATAATCCATTTGCTAACTGCACCTTACGCAAATTTTCCAACAATCTGCTACCAACAACAATGTCATTGTTTCTGACAGGATCACCCTCACCAAATTTGCGTGTTCGTGACGGCCTGTAAATTCCATCAACATGTCTTGATAACCCTCTGAACAATTCCACTGTAGAATGAATCGCCTGTATCTGATAATCCAGATCATCCTCAAATTGAAATATAATACGCTTAGGCATTTGGCTCTCCTCCTGCTTCTTCTGCATCTTTTTTGTTGCAAATAAAAAATAGCCTTTTGTGTCTCTATTTCCTCACGCAATTCTTCTTCTGTCGGCAAATACAATTTGTACTTACTTGCAAATAGCTGTTCATTTCCATGTAATATAGAATACCTTGCAATATCTTCATCCGTTTCCGAGCATAATACAATTCCAAGTGTTGGATTATCATCTGGCGTTTTTTTAATTCATCATACATACGAATATACATGTCCATTTGCCCAACATCCTGATGTGTAATTCGCTCTGTTTTTTAAATCAATTAATACAAAACATTTCAAAATATAATTATAAAACACCAAATCAATATAATAATCTTGTTTTTCAGTATGGATGTGTTGCTGTCTCGCAACAAACGCATATCCTTTTCCCATTTCCATCAGAAATTTCTTGCAGATTTGTTATAATACTTGACTCAAGTTTTGTCTCGTTAAAAGATGCATCTAGCGTTAATCCCAAAAACTCCACTACTACAGGATTTTTTTATAAATTCAAGCTTATCATTTTGATATGAGGATGTCTTTTCTCTCATTTCAGCTTCTACAGCTTTTTATCCTGTGATTTGAAGCATACGATAATAATATTGGCTATCAATATTTCTCTGTAAAGTACGAACACTCCATGTCTGCTCATAGGCTTCTTTCTCATACCATTTGCGAGCTGTTTCATCATGCACTTGAAGAAGAGTACGATAATGTGACCATGTGAGTCTAATATCAGATTGTCGACACGCTGTGTCGACAATCTGTGGAAAAAGCCTTGTAGAATCTTAAACAGTGATATAAATTACTCCTGTCATATCCCTTTTCCATATTTTTGAGTCAGGTACCTTGATAAATTTTTAATAATTTCTACACCATATTCAGCCCGTTCTTCTCCAGCTAATTCTTCCACTGCTATTCGATATCCAATCAACCAATTTCTTTGTGATAATATTGTATTTACTGAACGATAAGCTTCTTTTTGTGATACTTCTATAATAGTTTGAACATCATTTAGTATGTTGTCTGTTTTATGAAAATTATCCATAATAACATTATTTACACTATTCATAACTTCATTCAATCTGCCTGCCTCCTTACGGCAGATTATACATCTCTGCCATATTTTCTATATAAATTCCACTGTATATGTAGGTTTTGCTAGCTCCTGCATTCTTTTTCAATAAGAGCTTTCAGTTTTCTGAATGTCTCATCCTTTAAAGAAATATCATCTTTAAATGTCGAATCTCTGAAAATAAATTTAATTGGCAATGGGTCAAGCTTTTGCAAGTTTTGAAACTAAATCCTCTGTGATTGTTATTTCCAAGCATACCAAATAACTGCTTGCATAGAGATATGTACGACTCCCAATATCGGATAACTGCTCTAATGTTTCTGAAAGTGCTACATCACGCTGACGAAGCATCAATTCATATACGATATCTATGTCGTTGGCACCTGGCATGAAGTCAACAAGGTCTGGTGCATACTCAAGCTGATTAACATTGATCTGTCCCATATCCATGATGGAATTCCACTTTATATTGGTATCGGCAGTTCTAAATACTTTAAATCCAATATCGAAAATGTCTGCATCTGGATGGTCTGATCTGATTTTATCTCCTGCTCTACGGATACGTTCTTTACCTATTTCACATATATTTTTTATAACCGGCTTTGCTCGCTGTACCGTTATCATCCGTTAATTCCAGTATTTGTGTTACTATAAATTTACAATTACTTTAATAATATTAACTATTGCATCCTTCTTGTTCTGGAGAACTTCATTAATTTTCTGTATCATCTGCTCATTGGAATTTATCGCATTCATATATCAGCCAACTCCTTGCTGAACACTTTCTCTAGCTGTGTTCTTATTGATTATCTCAAAATAGGTGTCCAATAATCTGTACTTTCATCTATGTTCTCTCAAATTTTGTACTTAATATTAGTTATAAAAACTTAAGGTTAATTATATCACAAAACGCTAACCATTTCATCAATATTATGGAGTTGTCTGTTCTTCTTTAAGCTGTCTTATACTAATTTTCTCAAAAAATTTCATGGGCTATACAATTATTCACCAGACTGCGAAAAAAAGCAAAAATCAGAGCCAGCCTTTCAGCTGACTCTGATCCACTCAAGCAATATTACAATTTATTTTGATAATTCTCTAACTGGTGGAAAATACCAACTACATTTATCTGCTAATACCTATAGCAAAACGAACATCATAAACCGGACAGATCAGTTTTCATCCTGCATTTTTGCAAGTTTCTTCGCCTGGTCCTGCGATACAGGCATCAATTATTTCCTGGATATCTCCGTTAAGAATCTTGTCAAGCTTATAGAGTGTCAGATTGATTCTGTGATCTGTCACACGTCCCTGTGGGGAAATTATAAGTACGGATCTTCTCAGCACGGTCTCCTGTACCGATCTGGCTTCGTCTCTCCTCTGCCTCTGCATCCTGCTTCTTCTGAAGTTCCATGTCATAGAGCTTTGTACGAAGAAGTGCAAAAGCCTTTTCCTTGTTCTGGATCTGTGATTTTTCGGTCTGACTGTAAATCACGATACCGGTCGGGATAATGCGTCAGACGCACAGCAGAGTCCGTCGTATTGACACACTGTCCACCATTTCCGGATGCCCTCATAACGTCGATACGGATGTCTTTGTCGTCAATATGCACTTCCACTTCCTCCGCCTCCGGCATGACGGCAACACTGCAGGTTGATGTCTGGATACGTCCCTGCGACTCTGTCTCAGGCACTCGCTGCACACGGTGCACACCGGATTCGTATTTCAGTACGGAATATGCGCCTGCACCGGTCACCATAAAGTTGACCGACTTCATGCCTCCGATTCCGGTTTCATCTGCCTCAAGTGTCTCCACTTTCCAGCCACGACGCTCTGCATAGTGTACATACATACGGTAAATTTCAGCCGCAAAAGCGCAGCTTCCTCTCCACCGGCGCCTGCACGAATCTCCACAATAACGTTCTTGTCGTCGTTCGGGTCTTTTGGCAGAAGCAGAATCTTTAATTTCTGTTCCAGCTCTCCCAGACGGCTCTTTGCCTCATTTAATTCTTCCTTTGCCAGTTCGCGCATTTCCTCATCGGATTCCTCATTAAGAATTGCAAGGGAATCCTCTATCGTCTGCTTACATGCCTTGTATTCCTTGTAGGCATCCACGATTGGCTGCAGATCACTCTGCTCTTTCATCAGTTTCCGGAAGCGGTTCGGATCGTTTGCCACATCCGGCTCGCTCAATGTATTCATTAACTCCTCATAATGATGAAGTAAATCCTCTAATTTATCAAACATAATCTATCCTCTCTTTTTCACATAGGTGTTTGTGTCCGCAGACCACACGGTCATTTCGCGCAAGATCTTTTTTTCACGCAGACGTCCTCAAATCCGGCCTCTTTCATCATAGATGATACCGCCCATCCCTGATCATATCCGATCTCAAACAGCAGATACCCTCCATCGGTCAGATAATCCGGGCTTTCCTGGATGATCTTCCGGTAGAAGAACAGACCATCTTCTTTTCCGTCCAGTGCCTCATGCGGTTCAAATTCCGACACCTCCGGCATCAGAAACGGAATTTCATCGCTGCGGATGTATGGTGGATTTGACACAATCACATCAAACGTTTCATCCGCAACATCCTCAAACAGATTGCTTCTCTCGAAAATGGCAGGAACATCATTTAATTTTGCATTTTCCTTTGCAACATTGATCGCCTGTTTGGAAATATCATATCCATATCCCCCGGTACCGTGTACATTTTTCAAAATACTGATCAGCACACATCCGGAACCGGTACACATATCCAGCACCTTCATCCCCGGTTTTACAACCTTCAGTGCTTCCTCCACCAGGGTTTCCGTATCCTGTCGCGGAATCAGCACATTGGAATTCACATGAAATGTCATCCCCATGAATTCCTGTTCCCCGGTGATATACTGAAGAGGCACTCGCTCTGCCCTCTTTTTAATCAGCACTTCAAATTCATGCTGCAGCTCCTCCGGCATCTCTTCGTCAATATGCATATAATAGTAAGTGTGGTCAATTTTACATGCCATGGTCAAAAGCAGCCATGCATCATTTCTGGCATCTGCAATGCCAGCCTCGCACAGGCTTTTTCTCCCCGAAACAATTGCTTCCCTATAGGTCATACATTCTCTTCCTTCTGCCACTTTCTCCAATCAAACACAGCTTCCACCGAAGCGATTCCCACTTCGATCATCTCATCATCCGGCTCTTTTTGTTGTCATCTTCTGCATCCAGAGTCCCGGTTTGCTCAGTATATTCACCAACCAGTTATCATATCTTCCCGCCAGACGGATAAACTCATAAGATACTCCGGCGATAACCGGAATAAGAAGAAGTCTGAGCACCAGCTGCAAAATACGCGAATCCACACGGATAAACAAAAAAACACGATAGATATCAGCATTACAATCAGCAGGAAACTGGTACCGCAGCGCTTGTGCTGCCGGGAACTTTTCCGGACATTTTCCACATTCAGTTCCATTCCGTGTTCGATGCAATTGATGCATTTATGTTCCGCTCCGTGGTACATAAACACTCTCTTAATATCAGGTGTCAGGGAAATCAGCGCAATATATCCGATAAAAATCGCCAGACGGATCAGTCCCTCCAGCAACGCAATCACCGTATCCGATGAAATAACTTTATGAAATATCCCGGACAGAAAATATGGCAGGAAAAAAAAAAGTCCCAGCGCAAAAACAACGGAAAATGCAACGGTTCCGCCCATCATTGCCTTCTCCTGCTTTTTTTTTTTTCTTCCCTGCGCCTTTCGTTCCTCCTGCGTCATGGCTTTTTTTTTTTTTTTTCATCCTCATCGTCTTCAAAAAAATGAAGCCGAATACATAAGTGTCTGCATGCCAAGAATCAGCGACTCTATAAAATTAACGACACCACGGATGAATGGCAGACGCCGCAGTTTTTTATTTTTAATTGTCTCTTTAAATGTGAGACTTTTTACATCAATGGTGTGATCCGGCTTACGAACGGCAACCGCATAACGGTCTTCGTTCTTCATCATGACACCTTCCATGACTGCCTGCCCGCCAACTCCCGAATATTTCATATTTTCCCCTGTAAGAGAAAAAGGTTGAGGCAATACACAGCCTCAACCTTTTTACGTGACTTATCAATTCTATTTCATACCATATTTCTTATTGAACTGCTCAATACGTCCACGAGCCTGGTTAGCTTTCTGCTGACCTGTGTAGAATGGATGGCACTTTGAGCAAATCTCTACGTGGATCTCCGGCTTTGTAGATCCTGTAACGAATGTGTTACCACAGTTACATGTAACAGTTGCCTGATAATAATCTGGATGGATTCCTTCTCTCATGATTTTCACCTCTTTTATATTCTTATCGTATTTCTTTAGCTTCACTCTTTACCCGTCCCTCTTTATGCCCGATCCGCATATGATACTTGCTGCAAGAGCGACACGTTGCGTCCGTTTACATCCCGATAAACAGCTTAATTATTGTAACATGAATCGTCCATTGCAAATGCAATAGTTTTTATAAAATTCTGTTTTTCTTTACAAGATTAACAAATTAGCCTTGTTGCTCTTTGTGTGTGCAAACATGTTGAGTACGTTCTCAACAGCCTCATCAGAGCGCATGCCGTTGAAGGCTTTACGCATATTATCGACTGCCTGCCTGCTCATCCTGCATCAAGGAGCAAATCCTCACGCCTTCGTTGCCGGACTTTTACTATATCCACCGCTGGGAAAATTCTCTTTTCGGAAAGTTTTCGGTCAAGCACCAGTTCCATATTACCGGTTCCCTTGAACTCCTCAAATACCACGTCATCCATCTTGCTTCCTGTTTCAACAAGTGCTGTGGCAAGAATTGTAAGACTTCCGCCTTCACGCATATTTCTTGCAGCGCCGAAAAATCTCTTAGGCATGTGAAGTGCTGCCGGATCAAGACCACCGGAAAGTGTACGGCCGCTCGGCGTACAGGTCAGGTTGTAGGCACGTGCCAGACGTGTGATACTGTCGAGGAGAATCATCACATCCTTTTTATGTTCCACCAGACGTTTTGCACGCTCGATTACCATTTCCGATACCCGCTTATGGTGTTCTGCGGTCTCATCGAAAGTGGAATAAATGACCTCTACATTTTCTCCCTCAATTGCCTCTTTAATATCGGTGACTTCCTCCGGCCGCTCGTCAATCAACAGAATGATCAGATGCATCTCCGGGTTATTTTCCTTTACCGACTTTGCGACTTCCTTTAAAAGCGTTGTCTTACCTGCTTTCGGCGGGGATACAATCATACCACGCTGTCCTTTACCGATCGGGGAAACAATATCCATCACACGCATTGCAACCGAACCGCCGGGACGTTCCATGCGCAGACGCACATTCGGAAAAATCGGGGTCAGATCCTCAAAGTTTGTCCGCTTCTGTGCTTCCGAAGGATGATATCCGTTTACCGAAGTCACATACAAAAAGGGCAGAAAATTTCTCCCGCTCGGATTTCACTTTGGTATTTCCACAGACAATATCCCCTGTCTTTAGATTAAATCTGCGGATCTGGGACGGTGCCACATAAACATCATGTTCCCCCGGCAGATAGTTTTCACAGCGGATAAAACCGAATCCGTCTGCCATAACTTCCAGAATACCGCTCGCTGTATTTCCACTGTCGAGGCTGACGATATCTTCTTTGATCGCGGCACTGTCATTATCCTCCTGCACCTTATAGGTCTGCTCCTGCGATGCATGCACGTTCTCTCCATGCTCCGGGCTGTTGTGTTCCTCCGTATGGGACGGATGCTCTTCCCTTCGCTGTTTTGGCGTATGTTTTCTTCCTTCCTGTCCGGAAGCTGTCCGCGCGGTATATACCGTCTTTGCCTTCGGTGCTGTCTCTTTCTCCCGCTCATCTTCCTGCAGCATCCGATCAATCAGCTCTCCTTTTTTCATTGTTGAGATTCCTTTGAGCCCACGTGCCTTTGCCAGGTCTTTTAACACAACCAAAGAAAGGCTCTCATATTTTTTCCCTCATTCCATCTGCTCCTTCTTAAAAAATATAAACTTATTCCGTATGGTAAATCACTTCATAAATTTCACTTATTTGCATGGGATATCAGTCAGAAACGACTATGAATCATTTCAAATATTATCTAATGCCGTTATTATACACCATTTCCGATAAAATAGGAAGTCTTTTTTTTTCATGCGCAAGAATGGTATGGTGGATAAGAACGAGACTGTAAAGGAGAAAATTACTATGGATAATAAAGAAAAGGCACTTTTATGCCACAAAGAATGGAATGGAAAACTCGAAACCGTTGCAAAATCAAAAGTAAAAACCCGCGAAGATCTCGCGATTGCATACACCCCGGGTGTTGCAGAACCCTGCAAAGTAATTGCGGAAGATAAAACTGCTGCCTACACTTATACATGGAAAGCCAACACGGTTGCCGTTGTTTCCGACGGAAGTGCGGTGCTCGGTCTTGGAAATATCGGTGCAAAAGCAGCTATGCCGGTAATGGAAGGAAAATGTGTATTATTCAAAGAATTCGGTAATGTAAATGCTGTCCCCATCTGTCTGGACACCCAGGATACCGAAGAGATCATCAAGGCTGTGACCTAATCTGGCCCCCGGCTTCGGCGGCATCAATCTGGAAGACATCAGTGCCCCCCGTTGTTTCGAAATTGAGGAACGTCTGAAGGAGATTCTGGACATCCCCGTATTCCATGATGACCAGCACGGTACTGCCATCGTCGTTCTGGCCGGTATCATCAATGGTCTGCGTGTGACCGGCAAGAAAAAAAGAAAACTGCCGCGTTGTTGTAAATGGTGCAGGATCTGCCGGTGTGGCAATCACCAAACTTCTTCTGACTTACGGTTTCAAACACGTGACCATGTGTGACCGTGAAGGAATCATCGGCAAAAATTATCCTGACTTAAACTGGATGCAGAAGAAAATGACAGAGGTTACCAATCTCGAAAATGCCTCCGGAACGCTGGCAGACGCACTGCGCGGTGCGGATATCTTTGTTCGGTGTCTCTGCGCCAAACATTGTCACTCCGGAAATGGTTGCTTCCATGAATAAGGATGCCATTCTGTTTGCCATGGCAAACCCGGTTCCGGAGATCATGCCGGATGTGGCCAAGGCTGCCGGAGCAAAAGTTGTCGGAACCGGACGGAGCGATTTCCCAAATCAGGTAAACAACGTGATCGCTTTCCCTGGTATTTTCCGCGGTGCATTGGAGGCACATGCCACCCAGATCACAGAAGAAATGAAACTTGCAGCAGCAGAAGCACTTGCAGCCCTGGTTTCTGACGAGGAATTAAATGAAGATTTCATTATGCCGGAAGCATTTGATCCACGTGTGGCAGAAGTTGTAAGTGAAGCAGTCAAGTCTCATGTCCGCTAATCGCTACTATTCTCTGAACGATTACTGTAAAGAGGTCTTCGGGGAAAAAGTGTACCGTCTCAGTCTAAGCGGTGGGATGACGTGTCCCAACCGCGACGGAACACTCTCTTACGGAGGATGTTGCATTCTGCAGTGCCGGAGGCTCCGGTGATTTTGCCGCGGATGCATTTCTGCCGGTTTCTGAGCAGTTCATACAGGCCAGACAGAAAATCGCCGCCAAAACACACTGCCAGAAATTCATTGCGTATTTCCAGTCATTTACCAACACCTATGCCCCCGTTGACGTTTTGCGTCAGCTCTATTCCGAGGCAATGGCACCGGAAGAAATCGTTGCACTTTCCATAGGAACCAGAAGTGACTGCCTTCCTCCGGAAACCTTAGAACTCCTCTCCGATCTCAATCAGGAAAAACCCATATGGATAGAGCTTGGTCTGCAGAGCATCCATGCAAAGACGCTTTCTGCCATGAACACGCATACCACGGTTGCACAGTTTGATGCCGCTGTATCCAAACTTCATGCCCTTGGAATCTCCGTGATCGCACATGTTATTTTAGGATTTCCCGGTGAAACAAAAAGAAATGATGAAAGATACCGTCCGGCATGTCGCCGCACTTCCGGTTTCTGGAATCAAGCTGCAGCTTCTGCATGTCCTGCGTGGCACTGCACTGGCAGAACAGTATCAGCTTCATCCGTTTCCCATGATGGAACTTGATGAATACAGCGATTTTGTGATCGACTGCCTGGAACTTCTTCCCCGGACATGGTCGTTCACCGTCTGACGGGAGATGGACCACGCAGTCTATTACTCGCCCCATCCTGGAGCACAGACAAAAAACGCATTTTAAACACCATTCATCGCCGTCTCAAAGAACGCAATACCAGACAAGGAGAACATTTTTTATGGCTGAACCATTTACAATCTATAAACTTACGATCTTATATATGCTGAGCAAAGCAGGGGTTTCCGCTTTCCAACACCCAGATTTCCAATTTCTTTCTGGAACAGGAATACACAGACTATTTCCGTGTACAGGAAGTAATCGGGGATCTGGTCGATGCCAATTTAATCCATGCAGAGTCCACGCACAGCAACACACAGTACTCTCTGACTTCTGCGGGGAAAAGAAACACTTGGATTTTTCAAAGATAAATTAAATGATGGAATTGAAAATGATGTTCAGGGATTTTTTGAAAAGAATAAATTAGAATTCCGACAAGAAAATTCCATTCTGGCAGATTACTATAAGACAACCAATCAGAAATACGCAGTACGCTGTCAGGTACGGTCTGACGGCAATCCTCTGATCGACCTGACGCTTTGCGTAACTACAAAAAAAGAACAGGCAGAAGCCATCTGCAATAACTGGAAAAAGAAAAGTGAAGATGTATATGCTGTACTGATGGACACGCTGCTACAATAAGCCGCGTGTCATTTTTTTTTTTTTTCTGTACGCTGTATCCAAATTTGCCGAGTTTTTTCCCCAGAGCAAAATATTCTCCGTGGGAATACATGATAAGCCCGGTTCCGTTGATGTCAAATTTTCCTGTTTTCATCCAGATACGCATCATCCACCGTTACGCCAAGTACTTCCGCCACAAACATCGTATGACTGCCAAGCGGATGGCTCTCCACCACCCTGCAGGCAATATTTACAGGACTTTCCGCAATTGCCGGAGCTTTCACATGCTCCACCGGAACCGGTGTAAGTCCTGTTTTTTTTTAAATTTATCCACATCTCTTCCGCTGACCACGCCGCAGTAATCACAGGCCTTTGCCAGTTTTTCGTTGGTCAGATTAATCACAAATTCTCCGGTTTTCTCTATAATCTCATAAGAATAACGGGATGGGCGGACGGAAATGGAAACCATCGGCGGATTGGTGCAGACGGTTCCTGCCCATGCCACGGTAATAATGTTTGGCCGATGATTCTGATCCGCCGCACTGACCATCACAGCCGGCACCGGATTTAACATATTTCCCGCTTTCCAACTCTGTTTTCCCATTTTTCCACTCCTTTTTGCCTGTTCCTGTTATTTATAATCCTGTTATAATTTCAGATCCGTATTTTCCCGGATAATATCCGCAATCAGTTCACGCTCATCCATATGATGCTTTCACACCCTTGATCTCCTGGTAATCTTCGTGCCCTTTTCCTGCAAGGACGATGATATCGCCATCCTCGGCATGTTCCATGCAATACCTGATAGCTTCTTTCCGGTCCGGTATCGTCACATATGCGCCATCGGCTTTGTGTACCCCGACCAGAATATCGTTGATTATGTCCATAGGCTCCTCATCTCTTGGATTATCGGATGTGACAACAGTAAGGTCTGCAAGTCTCGATGACACCTCTCCCATCTCATAACGGCGGGATTTTTGCACGGTTTCCCTCCGCATCCGAACAGGCAGACCAGTCTGCCCGGCTCATACTCTTTCAAGGTCGTTAACAGACTCTCCAGTGCCATGGCATTGTGTGCATAGTCAATCATAAGGGTATATCTCTTTGTAACAGGAACAATCTCTATTCTGCCCTTTGACACTCACATGAAAGCATCGCCTTTTGCCTTTTTTCAACACTGACACCAAAATGATGACAGATTGCAATGGCGGTCAGGGGAATTGTATACTGAGAATTTGCCCGGCACATTGACCTCCACATCAAAATCCATGGAACCTCCCACATGATATTTTTTGCACCAAGTGCCCCATGCTCCTTTTTAACTCTACCTTTTGCTGCTAATCAGATCATTTTCGTGCTCCATACCCAAACGTCTCAACCGTACAGGTATGTCCCTGTAAAAATGCCCTGCAGATGCTCGCTGTCCCCATTAAAAATTCCATGCCTGCACTGCTGGAACAAAAAGACTCTTGCAGTGCATATAATCTGCAAAATCCTTGTGCTCATTTTCTCCGATATGATCCGGTTCAAGATTGGTAAACACGCCGATATCAAACACAAATCCGGATACGCGGTGAAGCATCAGCGCCTGGGAAGAGACTTCCATCACAACAGCATCGAGTCCCGCATCTACCATTTTTGCAAAAAGCTCCTGTACCCGGTAAGATTCCGGTGTCGTATTTGCAGAAGGAATACGCTCTGAACCAACAATCGATTCGATCGTGCCGATCAGTCCGGTTTTGATCCCCGCAGACTCTAGAATCGAACGAACCATATAGGTTGTCGTTGTTTTTCCTTTTTGTTCCGGTAATACCGATCGTCTTTAATTTTTTTGCCGGATGCCCAAAATACGCCGCAGACATGCAGGCAAGTGCCAGACGGCTGTCCTCTACCTTGATATATGTAATTCCATCGATCGGCGTTACATCCTTTTCTACGACAATGGCCGCTGCTCCTTTGCTGCCACATCCGGAATAAACTCATGTGCATCACGCACACTTCCGCTGATGCACACAAACCCAGAACCTTTTTCAACCTTGCGGGAATCATATACCAGAGTCGTAATCTCTGTCTCCTCGCTTCCCGCCAGTATCTCATATTCCATTTCGTTGATAAGTTCTTTTTAATTATCATTTAATTTTTCCTCCCATATTCCATGAAACACTTCTGTCGCTGGTCCGGTCATATAAATATGATTGTTATACTCAGGATCATACTCGATGGTCAGATCTCCGCCCCGCAGATGCACCAGAACTTTATTTTCTGTCTTATGATTTAAGATACATGCCATAACCGTGGCACAGGTTCCGGTACCACAGGCAAGCGTCTCCGCAGATCCGCGTTCCCACACCCGCATGGATGCTTCCGTTGGAGAAATAACGTGTACGAACTCGGTGTTGGTGCGTTTTGGAAACCGTGGATGATGTTCAAACTCCGGACCGTATTTTTCCAGTTCAAAATGTTCGGTGTCCTCCACAAAAATTACCGCATGTGGATTTCCCATCGACACGCAGGTCATCTTCCACTCTCTGCCCTCTACTTCAATCGGCTCATCTACCACCTGTTCTCCCGATGCATCTACAGGAATTAAATCCGGTTTTAATATCGGTTCTCCCATATCCACACGAACCAGCGAAACCTTGCCATCCGCAACCGTCAGCTGCAACGTTTTTACCCCGGCTCCGGTTTCAATCGTAATCTCTTTCTTATCCGTCAATTTTATGATCATATACATATTTTGCGACACAGCGGATTCCGTTTCCACACATCTCCGCCTCCGAGCCATCCGCATTGTAAATCCGCATCCTGAAATCCGCGATATCCGATGGACCAATAGTGATCAGACCATCCGATCCGATTCCAAAATGGCGGTCACTCACTGCAATTGATACCTTTGCAGGATCTGCTATCTTTTCCTCAAACAAATTGACATATACATAATCATTTCCACAGCCGTGCATTTTTGTAAATTTCATATTTCTACACTCCTTTTTTTTTTTATCCTGTCGATTCAGACTTCTATTCTAAGTATACCCGCACGATCCGTCTTCTAAAACAACTACAGTGCTTTTTATATTGCAAATTGTGTGGAAACATAGTACACTGAATCTAATTAATATTTACAGGAGATTTATGCAATGTCAGAACTCTCACATTATGAAAAAAACAGGATATCTTCATGACGATTTTAAGATTTTTCACTTAAAAGATACCTCTATGCGCCCGATTGACTTTCATTACCACGATTTTCATAAAATTCTGATCTTTCGCAAAGGAAATATTTCTTACAATGTGGAAGGACGTACCTATGATCTGATACCGGGGATATCGTATTCGTTCCCGCAGGTACATTACCGTCCGGTTCTGCACAGTTCTGAAATTTATGAGCGCATCATCATCTATATTTCCAGACACTACCTGATGCCTGTCATGATTCCGACGATCTCTCACTCTGCTTAAAAGAAGCGCATCAGAAAAAATCGCATGTACTGCGTATTCCGGCACTGCAGACAACACAGATTGCAAGAATTATCCACGATCTGGAACAATCTCTGGATTCCAGAGAATACGCAAACGAACTTTATCATAAACTTCTTTTTCTGGAGCTGATGGTGCAGTTAAACCGTGCAGCTCTCTCCAACCGCATTGAATATCTTTTTCTACCACAGCCTCAAATCATAAAATGATCCATGTGATAGATTATTTAAATGCACATTTAACAGATGACATCACCATCGACTTTCTTGCCGAACATTTCTATATGAGCAGGTATCACCTGATGCACACCTTCAAGGAAGAAACCGGTTATACGATCGGAAACTATCTGACCACGAAGCGCCTTTTGCTGGCAAGAGATCAGATCGCCCAGGGAGAATCCATCACCACCGCCTGTTATGCCTGTGGTTTTCACAATTATTCCACCTTTTCCCGGGCATACCGCAAACATTTTGGCTGTTCTCCCAGAGAACAGCGCAATTGATCTGTCTGCCTGTTACATTTTGCGCTCTGCAAGTGTGTTGATCAGCGCAGGAATCAGCTGTTTCTTTCTGGATACCACATTTTCCAGCATAATCCCCTGATCGGAAGGCTCGCAATTATAAGCTGCCGCAACCAGCTGCGATGCATCCGCACCGCGATAAATCAGATAAGTAGACTCATTTAAGATATCCGTCAGCATGACAAAAAATCATCTGGATCTGTTTTTCCCCCATCATCTGTTCCAGTTTCGGCTCGATACGTTCCTGCACCTTATCCAGTTCGGTGCGTCCCATCGCGCAGAAATCTGCGCCACGCCAAAACTCACATCCCCGGCATGGAAAATTTTAAAATCCTGATTTAAAATTTCTTCTTCTGTTTTATTATCAAAATTGCTTCCCGCTTGAAACATTGCTGAGGCAAGCTCCTCGACCTTAACCTCTGCGCAATCTCCGCCAGCCGGAGTGCTGCTTCCCTTGTCTACCGGTGTACAGGTCGGTGAGCGGAACATCAGCGTGTCAGATAAAATGGCTGCACACATCAGTCCTGCCATCTGCGAGGTGATCGTAATTCCCTTTTTTTCCAGATACATCTGATAAATGATGGTGGATGTACATCCAAGCGGCTGATTGCGGAAATACACCGGAGACATGGTCTCAAGGCTGCCCAGCCGGTGATGATCGATAATCTCTAAAAATTCCGCCTCATCGATATTGGATACTGCCTGTGATTTTTCAAATTGTGGTCCACAAGGATCAGTTTCTTTTTTCTCTGCTCTCATCAAATTTCTGCGGGAAAACATACCCACATAGTTCTGGTTTTCATCGAGAACCGGGAAATCCCGATGCCGTATATTGGCTACGGTCTCTCTTACCTCATCCACGTAATCATCCAGATCAAAATGAATGATTCCTTTTTTTTTGTCATAAAATGCTTGATCGGCATACTCTGGTTGATCAAACGGGCCGCGGTAAACGTCTCGTACGGTGTACTGATCAGAACGACTTCGCGTTCCTTTGCCGCCTCGATCACTTCCTGACTGATTTCATATCCGTTAGTGACAATCATGCAGCTGCAGTTTGATGCAATGGAAAGCATCTGCGACTCTTCCCCGTCCCCGATCATAACCAGGTCATCCTTGTCTATGGCAGAAGTCACTCCTTCCGGTGTACCGATTCCGATTACCACCTTGCCGTGAACAAAATACGCATGTTCATTTCCTGTCAGCAGCTGTCCATATCCAGCGTCTCTACAATATTCTTGTACTGGGTACGTGCGGTAGAAAGGATGGTATTATCATATACATCCATGTAGGATTTTTGCAATATCTCCTGTTACAATCAGTCCTTCCAGCTTATTTTCCCGCACCACCGGAAGTGTAACAACCCCGAGGATCTTCATCATCTCCCATGCCTTTTTCATAGAGATATGACTGTTTACTCCCTCTGTACGGCGTATCTGAATATCCTTGATCTGTGTTCCGACATCCGAAATCATTGCCGGGGCCTCTGCATGAAACCTTTCCAGAACATACGCCGTCTCCGCATTTACAGATCCGGCTCTCTTTGCAATATAGGTCATTCCCGTAGCTGTTTTGGGATTCTTTTTTTTCTATTTCATTTTTCAGGTTTGCATAAGAAATCGCTGCACATATGGAGTCTGTATCCGGATGCTTATGTCCTACAACCCAAACTTTCTTTTTTGCCATATCAGATTCTCCTATTCACATTTCTCTTTTCGAATTGTTCTATCTCTTTTTTTTGAGACAAAAATGCAATCCTCATTCTTTTGAGAATTGCATATCCTTATTCTAAAACGCAATCACGCCCACACTAACCAGCAGGATAAAAAAGTAACACCACCAGATTCACGATTCCAAGTATCATTCCGTCAGGGAAAAATACAGACCGGATGCATTCTGCTTTCCATAACGGTAAGCTTGTCCAGGCGTTCATCCATGCTGCGGAACAGATCCGAAAATATTTCGGTAGCATTTTACATTTTCTGTATGTACTTTCTCGGAGATTTCTGTTTTTTTTGCCGTGGTCAGCTGTTCTTCGATCTGCGCAAGAGAATCTTTCAGTTCCTTTGCTTTTTCTTCATTTAAGCGTTTGCCGTCTGCCACATCTTCCTTCATGGAAACTTCGATTTCTTCCATCTTGGCAGACACTTTGCCGATCAGACGATCAATCTGCTTTTCCACTTCCGCAGTGAATCCATCTGCTTTTTTTTCTGACGCTCCTCGAGAATCTGCCCCAGAGCATCTGCTTTCTCCTGACGTTCATCCACTAACGTCTGCAGTTCCTGTGCCTCCGTCTCTCTGGAATCAAGCAATGACTGTAACTGCTTGGCGCGTTCTCTGAATTCATCAATCTGGCTAAGTAAAGAAATCTTCCCTGCTCACAACATTAACTTTCCTTTCCTGTACTTCGGGCTGTATTTCCGTGTCCGGCTTTGTCTCTTTTTGTCTTCTGCGAAAAAAACCTCCTGCGGTTTTTCCTGAGCAGATGCACGCATCCGTTCTTCATATGCAGCTTTCCGACGATTGTGCGCAATCTGTCTGCGCAGCTCCAACAATAATCCAGACATTTTTTTCCTCCGCTGTATCAGTTCCTCTGTTTATTGTATCATTCTCCCACGTATTTGTAAACAAAAAAGACTGCCAGCATGACGGTACTGGCAGTCCTTCTCCTTTATAATATTCAGATCTTAAGCGATTCCGTTTAGTAATTTTGCTAAACGGGAAACTTTACGAGCTGCGTTGTTCTTGTGATAAACACCCTTAGAGCAGGCACTCTCGATAACTGAAGAAGCATCCTTATATGCAGCCTCTGCAGCAGCCTTATCCTTTGCAGCAACAGCAGCCTCTACCTTCTTGATTGAAGTCTTAACTTCAGAACGGATTGCTTTATTTCTTGCAGTCTTTGTCTCTGTAACTAAAATTCTTTTCTTAGCAGATTTAATGTTAGCCAATCTGTACACCTCCATATCAAACTGTAATTTGTTTCCTGCGGTGAAACAGACACGGACGCTTCATCGCAAACATACTAGAATATAATATGTCAAGCTGTCCCTTCTGTCAAGATGTAATTGAAAAAAAAAAAGTTGTAAAAGTCTGCCAATATGTATATAATGTAGACATGAAAACAATTGATAACGACATCAAAACAGGACAATTCAAACAGATTTATCTGTTATACGGAGAAGAACAGTATCTGATCCGTCAGTACCGGGACAAATTAAAGCATATGCACTGGCAGCGGATGATGATACCATGAACTTTTCTGCTTTCTCCGGCAGCGACATCAACCAGAAAGAGATCATCGATCTGGCAGAGACACTGCCTTTTTTTTGCCGACCGCAGACTCATTCTGATCGAAGACAGCGGTCTGTTTAAAAAAAGTGCCGAAGAACTTGCCGATTACATGTCTTCCATTCCGGAAACCACTTATTTTGTCTTTGCGGAAAAAAGAAATAGACAAGAAAACAAAGATGTACAAGCAGGTGAAAAAAAAAACGGAAGCATCGTGGAATTTCCGCGTCAGAATGAGACGACTCTCTCCCGCTGGATCGAGGGAAGAATCCGCAGAAACGGAAAAAATATTACAAGAGATGCCTATGCGCTCTTTATCCGTAAAACCGGTGATGACATGGAAAATATCGACAAAGAGCTGGAAAAACTCCTCTGCTACACACTGGAAAAGGACTACATCGATATCTCCGATGTGGAAGCCATCACCACCGAACAGGACCGAGAATAAAATCTTTGACATGATTGACGCTGTGGCACTGCACCAGCAGAAAAAGGCACTGGATCTTTATTATGATCTTCTTGCTCTCAAAGAAGCTCCGATGCGTATTCTTTTTTCTGCTTTCCAGCCAGTTTCAGCGTCTGATGATTGTCAAATCCATGACCAATCAGGGATTTGGCAACAAAGAAATTGCTTTAAAAAGCCGGCTGCCCGGAGTGGGCAGTCCGCAAATACCAGTCACAGAGCCGTGCTGTTTCCATGGATCAGCTCAAACAGGCGATCCGCGATGGTGTGGAATACGAAACTGCAGTAAAAACCGGACACACGAATGACCAGATGGCCGTTGAACTGTTTCTGGTACAGTACAGTGCCGGAAAATAATTTTCTCTATTTCACGTAAGTTTCGCACACCAGCTTATTTTCGATGACGCGCACCCGTATCCGTCCACCTTCGATGGTGCAAAAAAATCTGCTGCCGCTCTCTTTGATCCTTTGTACGGCATCCGGGCTCGGATGTCCGTAACGATTGTCCTTTCCGGCTGAAGCAACCGTAATTTCCGGCCGGATACACTTCAATAACGCTTCTGCGTTCGCATAGCGCGATCCATGATGATCCGCCTTAAAAATCAAAACCTTATCCCATTTTTCGCGGCGGCTCAGCTGCTCTTCCACATCTGTAGAGATATCTCCACCAAACAGGGCGCGGATATCCCCCTCTTCAAATTGCAGTACCAGACACAGATCATTGACATCCTCCGCTTTATCCGAAGCTTTGGGATACAGACAGCGCATGGCTGCACGTTTGCTTCTTACCGTATCCCCCCCTGCCTGCATATAAAAGCACTTTCGTTCCATGGCTGCGGGTAAGTTCTGCCAGCTCTTTTTTGTCTTTGCTTCTTTTTTTCCACTGCTTTTTGCAAACACCAGATACTCCACACGGTATCCGGACACAAGAACCTCCTTAAGACCGGACACATGATCGGTATCCGTATGACTTGACAAACCAGTAAGAAATCTCTGACACTCCTTTTTGCCTTTAAAAACGGCAGAATCCGGTACTTTCCCACCTGTTTCACATCGGTGCTCCCACCATCGATAAACATGGAAGTCCCGCCGCCCGTGCACAGATAAATACCGTCTCCCTGTCCCACATCAAGGAAATCAATCTCAAACGATTTCTTCTGTGGAAAAAAGAAGAAAAAGCAGAAGAAACGCAATAAAACAGGAAAAAACTATGCCCTGCAGACGTTTCTTTCTTCGGCTTACACACAGATCTGCCGTTTCCTGCAGTCTTTATGCTTTTCATTTCTGCGTGCACAGGCATAGATCGCCAGAAGAAACACTCCAAGCCCCAGGTAATACCAAAAGATCCGTATATGCGCAGGTTTCCCTGTGATCCTCTGCGCACCCGGAATCTTTAAGGAAACCTCACACAGAAACCGGTAACTGTCGAGCATCCAGCCACAGGGCGCAAACAGAACACGCCCCGCAGGCAAAAAAACGCCATCCCCACAATCACCCCAAGCACAGTAAGCCCCAGTAATCCGTTGACCACCGCAAGTACAAACAGATTTATCAGCATCGCGTACACGGAATTTCATAATAAGAATATGCGACCAGCGGGATGGTAAACAACTGGATTGCAAAACTTACCAGAATTCCTTCTTTTTTGTCTTGAGAAAAATGTTTTTTGATGGTTTCCTCTCCGGCCTGCTGTCTGCGTTTCCATGAATGTTCCCATTCCAGCAGTACATTGGCTCCCCACTCCGATGGCAATCACCGCCATCACGGAAAACACAAATCCGGAATACGATAGCAGAAACGGATTTTCCCACAAAAAAGTACGAGCACAACAATTCCAAGCGCATTTAACATGTCATAGGCATATCCTGTCACATCCGCAAACAAATAAATCAGACACATGCCCACCGCCCGTTGTGTAGATACCCCGTTTCCGCTTAAAACCGCATAGGAAATCAAAAAAACGGTCGTTGCCAGCGGCGCTGCTGTCACATACCGGGTATGCAGTCGTTTCCGCAGCAGGCGGTACAGTCCCATCCCCAGAAGGGAAATATGAAGTCCGGAAATAGCAAGCACATGGGCGATCCCCGCTCTCTGATACAAAGATTTTATCTCTGCATCCAGAGCCCCCTTTTCCCCCCCTAACAGCATCGCAGAAAGCACGCCATCGTCCCGGATAGAATGCCGGATCACGTCATTTGCACGCTTTTTCATATTCTGTAGTGCGCACCGGTAACGATCCGGTTTTCCATAGACCCGGCTGATCTTTGTGACCCATATGCCGAAATCAATTTTCTGACTCTGGTAAAACTGCCGGGCATCAAACATCCCTTCATTGGATGCTTCTGTAAATAATGAAATTGTACCCTCAATATTCAGGATTTGTCCAGCCGAATGGCTGGCAGAAGAAACATATGCGATTACATCATTGCATGGCAGCGTCTGCGATTCTGCTTCCACCGTGCAATCTTTTTTAAATAGTAATAAACGCATCTGGTTTTCGGTTCTATCCGATCAATCTTTCCCGCCAGGCGAACCTCCTGGCCATCTGTGAGTTTCTGCAGGTACTGCTGCCTGAAATCGATCTGTCGCTGCATCTGCAGCATCCCCAAAAGAAACATACCGGGAAGTCCTGCCGCAAACAGAACTTTCCGCATCCCCCGTTCCTTCCATGGAGTGGTATATACCAGTAACAGAACTGCCAGCACACCCCATGCCGGCAGCTGCTCTCTGACACACACAATCCCCAGCAGAAACTCTGTGGCAAGCAAAAGAAATGGTCTTTTCCTCACGCTTTCTTTTCCTATTCCGTAGATTCTACTTTCTCATCGCTTTCTTTTTGTGACCAGACGGTCATCTGCCTTGTACATCTTTGATAGTTTATACGTGTAACGGCATTTGCCACTGGTATCTCCGTTGATGGAAATCTGTACTTTATCGATTCCCGTCAGTTCCGTCAGGGAATCCACGATAGAGTATAAAAACAACAGGTTCTGAGATTTCCTGATTCTGATTCAAAAACATTTCATCCAGATTGACATAGCAGACCCCATCCACCACTGTGATCGTAATCAGTTTCGTCTCCGAAGGAATCGTTGCCAAGAGTCCGCTTTTTCTTTACTTTCTCAATCAGCTGTTCCATCACCAGTTTTTCCAGTGAAATGTTGGAACTGTAATGTACCTCTCTGGTTTCCGGAACCAGTCTGGTACCCGCCTTATTTGAAAAATAAAGTTTCAGTGTTGCTTTCTGGCTGGAATTGATCTGTTCTCCCGGATTTTCCACAAAACTGTCCAGATTCATGGCACCTACATTTGCTCCCGAGGCATCCACAAGTGGTTTTCCATCCACAGTAAAGGTCACATACTGGCTCAGCTGCAACAGTGTCTTTGCAATTGCAGCCCTGGTCAGAATCTCTTCCGTCGGTTTCATATCGTAATATTCCTTGCTGAAATCCACCGTAATCTGATAAGAGATCAGATCTATATTCTGGATTTTTTACTTTGCGTGGAATGGTTCTTCGAAGCGTTGCATCCTCCGGCTGTGTCTGCAGATCTTTGAGCAGTTCCTTCACCTGTGCTTTGCCGGATGAAGTATGCTGCAGGGTAATCTTTTTCGCAACAACCTTTGTCAGCTCATTGTTTACATAAAATACAAAATAGTCTTTTTTATCTTCCTTTTTTTTTCCACATCCGGCAGCCATTGTGAGTACCATTGCCACAAGGAGTATGATTGAAATTATTTTTTTTTCTCATCTTTTTCCTCCTATGCAATATAGTTGAGCGGAATACGAACATCAAAGGTTGTTCCCTCGCCCATCACAGAATGTACTTTAATTGCGCCGCGATGCATCAGTATGGAATTTCTTGTAATCGCAAGTCCCAGTCCGGTTCCTCCGATTTCACGGGAATGGGATTTATCCACCCGGTAAAATCGTTCGTAAATATGATCCAGAGACTCCTCTGGAATACCGATTCCGGAATCTTTCTACTTTCAGGTAGAAATACTGGTGATCCGCATTCAGCGATACGTGTACCCAGCCCTCTCCGTCATTCCGGTTATATTTGATTGCATTCTCCACAAGATTTGTGATCGCAAGCGTGATTTTTACCTCATCCACTTCTGCGGTAACCGGGCGGAAACTCTCAAGGACAAGTTCCACTTTCTGCTTATCCGCAATCGGCTGCAGACGTTTTAAAATCTGCTCTAAAAGTTCATTGATATTGACGGAAGATACATTCAGCCCTGCTGCAGACTTATCCATCTTCACCAGAGAAAGCAGATCGTTGATGATCTTTGTCTCACGCTCAATCTCGTTGGTGATATCTTCCATAAATTCCTGATACAGTTCCTTCGGCGCATCCGGCATGCTATTGATCGAATCCGCCAGCACCTTCATGGATGTCAGCGGTGTCTTTAATTCATGAGACACATTCGATACAAACTCCTGACGGGAATCATCCATGACTTTGATCCGGCCAAGCATCTGATTGATCTTCTCACAGATTCCCGCCGTCTCCGTGTAATCATTGACCTGAAGATTGTACTCTCCGTATCCGTTTTTGATTGCAGCGATTCCCTCTTCAATCTTCTGCAACGGCTTCAGGAAATACAAAAAGCAGAAGGATTGCAAAAAACACAATTGCAATTCCGACCATGACCATAACGATCACCGCCACCTGTCGCATATAGGACTGGTTGATCACAATATTGTCCGTAGAAACACTGATCAGCATAACTCCGATCACCGTTTCACTTTTTATCATCAGGATCGCTGATCGGGATCGTCATCTCAATGTAATGGTTCTCCGAATCATAATGCACAATATCCTCGCCCTTGAAACTGCGCATGACCTCCTCTGCAATGATCAGCTTATGGTCATCGAGATTATACGTGTCATAATAAACTTTGCAGTTGTCATCCACAACAATGACACGACCATCATAGATGGTCGTGAGCATATCAATCTGTGTCTGAATATTGCTTGGACGATACATCCGCCCCCAGCTTCATATATTCACTTGTCGCTATCTGATTCGCCAGGATTTTTGCCTGGCTTAAGATCTCACTTTCCCGGATAGAAACGGCACGCTTTTCGTAATATTTTAAAACTGCTGCCGAAAGAATCAGACTCGGTACGACCGCAATCACAACGATCAAAAGAATCAGCCGAAATTTTAAACTTTTTAAGAACTGAAGAAACTGTTTACTCTTCTGCATGGAAAAACCTTTCTGCCTTCTCGTCTATTTCTGGTAATAGTAGTATCCCACACCCCATTTTGTGTGCACGTATTTCGGTTCACTTGGGTTGGTTTCGATCTTTTCACGCAGACGACGTACATGCACATCCACTGTACGCACGTCTCCCGGATAATCTTTTCCCCAGACCAGTCCGAGCAGATTTTCCCTGCTGTATACTTTATTTTCATTTTTCACAAGAAGTTCCAGCAAATCAAATTCTTTTGCGGTAAGGTTTACTTCCCTGCCTGAAATAAACAGCCGTCTGCTGTCACAGTCCAGACGCAGATCCCCTTTCTCCACAATCGAAGAAACTTCTTTCTTTTCTCTCTCATTCTGCGGTACGACGCATGATCGCTTTGATACGCGCTTTCACCTCAAGAATATTAAACGGCTTTGTGATATAGTCATCGGCACCATAATCAAGTCCCAGAATCTTATCCATATCGTCGCCCTTCGCTGTCAGCATAACAATCGGCATATCAGAAAATTCACGAATCGCCTGACATACTTCGAATCCGTCCATCTTCGGAAGCATGATGTCCAAAAGGATCATATCATACTCATTTGCTTTCGCCATATTCAGCGCTTCTTCTCCATCGTATGCACAATCCACTTCCATCCCGTCCTGTTCAAGACTGAACCGGATTCCTTTTTACGATTAATTTCTCATCATCTACTACGAGAACTTTCTTTGCCATATTACACCTCAACGAATCGTTATATAATCTTTCATTTTTCTCAAAAAGTGCGCTTTTGATTCCGGATACCTGCATGATATCTTCGACTTTCGCAAACGGCCTGTTTTTCTCCCGGTATGCAAGAATTGCCGCCGCCCGTGTCTCTCCGATTCCCGGAATGGTCACAAGCTGCGTGGCATCCGCCGTATTGATATCAATCCGCCCATCCGATTCTTCCACAGTGGCACCGGCTGCCTCTGCCGATGCTTTCCGCTCCCTTGCCTCTTCCTCTGTGGGAAAATAAATCATCTGTCCGTCCGAAAGCTTCTCAGCAAGATTCCAGTATTCGCGGCTGGCAGCTTTGGTCAGTCCTCCTGCCGCCTCCACCGCATCGCAGATGCGCATACCGTCTTTCAGCTGATAGACACCGGGAGCTGCTACCTCCCCGCATACATATACCTGTACCGTCTGGTCGGATTTTAATGTTTCTTTTTGTTCCGTTCGTTCCGTTTCCACCGTCTGCTCCTGTGTCTGAGTGGTATCCAGATATGGCACTTCCTCCCTGCCACATCCCGTCAGATACAGGCATGTCAGAATCATACAGCACTTTTTTTATCCAATGTTTTTTCATCTCATTTCTCCCTTTCCGGGGCGAAACGAGTCTCAATGCATTTCTATTTTAACGATTTTTTGTTACTTTTACAAGTGTAAGTTATTCCTGCACAGAAAGTAATGCTTTTTCCAGCTTTTCAATCATTTCATCCACATGCTGTTTTTCGATGACAAGCGGTGGAACAAAACGAAGGACATCCGCTCCCGCTGTGATCACGATCAGTCCCTGCTCAAGTGCTGCGGCTGCCACTTTTCCAACTGGAAGCTTGCAAACCACACCCTGCATCAGACCTTTGCCTCTGCGTGTTACAAAGGAAGTCATATTTTTTTCTACCAGCTCATCCAGTTTCTGTTCCAGATAAGGCGCTACTTCCTTTACATGACCTAAAATGTCACAGGCTTTAAACTGATCAAATACTGCCGAAACGGCTGCTCCGACAAATGGGTTTCCACCACCATAGGTCGTTCCGTGGTCTCCCGGTGCCAGCGATTTGTCTGCCACACGCTGTGTCAGGAAAAATGCACCGACCGGCACTCCACATCCGAGTGCTTTTGCACAGGTCATGATATCCGGCTTTACGCCGTATTTCTGCCATGCGAACATCTCGCCGGTACGTCCCATGCCACACTGGATCTCATCTAAGATTAACAGAATATCCTTTTCATCACAGAGCCTGCGCACGCCCTCGATAAATGCAGGATCGGCCGGATAAATTCCGCCTTCTCCCTGTACGGTCTCCATAATAACCGCACAGGTCTTGTCCGTTACCAGTTCTTTTTACACTTTCTAAATTGTTATACTCTGCAAATTTCACACCCGGCATGAGCGGAGCAAACGGTTCCTGATAATGGGCATTTCCGGTTACGGAAAGTGCTCCGATACTTCTTCCGTGGAACGAATGGTTCATTGCAATGATCTCATGGCCGGCATGTCCGTCTCTGGTATATGCATATTTTTTTTGCAGCTTTGATGGCTCCCTCAATTGCCTCCGCACCGCTGTTGGTGAAGAAAATACGATCCATTCCGCTGGCTTTTTAGTGCTTTCTTTGCCGCCTCAATGGTCGGGACATTGTAATAAAAGATTTGACGTATGCAGCAGTTTATCCACCTGATCCTTCAGCGCATTTTTATACGCCTCATTGCTATAGCCCAGCGCACATACGGCGATTCCGGCTGCGAAATCCAGATACGCTTTTTTGTCTGTATCGTAAAGGTATACGCCCTCACCATGATCAAGTACAAGTGAAAAACGATTGTAGGTATGCAGCAGTTCCTGCTCCGCGGTATCAATATATTCCTGTTTATTCATTGTTTATCCACACCTCTTATCTCTTATTCATTGTAAAAATGATGTTCTTCATCACCCAAAATTGCAGTACCGATTCCGCGATTGGTGAAGATTTCCAAAAGCAGACAATGTGCGATTCTTCCATCGAGAATATGCACACGGGATACCTCCGTTTTCAATAGCGTCAATGCAGTTATTCAGCTTCGGAAGCATACCGCCGCCGATATATCCGTCTGTAATCAGTTTTCTTGCATCGGAAACCGTAAGTTCGGAAATCAGGGTGGACGGATCTTCCGGATCTTTGTATACTCCCCCTCGATATCGGTTAAGAATGCCAGTTTCTCTGCGGAAACCGCACGGGCAATCGCACATGCCGCATCATCCGCATTAATATTATATGTATCATAATTGTCATCAAGACCGATCGGGCAGATAATCGGAAGAAAATCTTTTTCCAGCAGATCATAAAGAATCTTTGGATTCACTTCCTTTACTTCTCCTACATATCCGATGTCCTGACCATCCGACAATTTCTTTTCCACCTTTAACAGACCACCGTCTTTACCACTGATGCCGACCGCCTGCACCCCAAGTTCCTGCACCATGGATACAAGTGATTTATTGACACGGTTTAACACCATCTCTGCAATCTCCATGGTAGGCGCATCCGTCTTACGCAGTCCATTGATAAATTCCGGTTCCATTCCTGCTTTGGCAACCCATTTGCTGATCTCCTTACCACCGCCATGAACAATGATCGGTTTGAATCCAACCAGCTTTAACAGGGTGACATCCTGGATGACCTGTTTTTTCAGTTTCTCATCTACCATCGCTGATCCACCGTATTTTACAACGATAATCTTGCGGTTAAAACGCTGGATATAAGGCAATGCCTCAATCAGCACCTGTGCTTTTTCCAATGCGTTTAAATTCTCACTCATAACATTCTCCTTACTGATTAAATCTCGTAATATTTGCTTCGTTCAATGTAAAATCGTAATAGTTTAAGTCTTCCCTGAAACACCAGCCGGCATCTTTCCAGAAATGATTTCCCAGCTCATTGCTCTTAAATGCGATCAGGCTGACCTTATTGATTTTTTTTTTCTGCAGGGCGCGCATACATGCGACTGCCATGGCTTTTCCGATTCCGTTCTTCCGGTAATCTTCATGCACACAGACATGATACAGACATCCGCGTCTCCCGTCATGTCCGCAGAGAATGGCTCCCACGATCTTTCCATCTGCTACCGCTACCATACTCGTGGTCGGATTTCTTTTTTTAAAAACCGCTCCACTCCTTCTTTGGAATCATCGATGGAACGGATTCCAAAACCGTGGATGCCCATCCACAACGCATACACCTCATCATAATCTTCCAGTGTCATCACACGGATTGTATATTCTTTACTCATTATTCACCTCATTATAGAGCTCATTGTATGAAAGTTCCTCTTACGCGGAAACAATGAGCGTAGGAAATGCATCAAACAGATGCATTTCATTATGGAAACATCGGAACCATGGAAAGTCCTTCTGCCTCATCAAATCCGAACAGCAGGTTCATGTTCTGTACCGCCTGTCCTGCGGCACCCTTTACGAGGTTATCCAGTGCACCCATCATAATGATACGGCCGGTACGCTCATCAATGACAAAATTGACGTCCACGTAATTGCTGTCCTCTACCCACTTCGTTTCCGGGCACACACCTTTCTTTAATACACGCACGAAACGTTCCTTTGCATAATATTTATCGTAAGCAGCCTTCAGTTCCTCATAAGAAGGATAGGTACCATCTGGCTTTTTGATCAGGGTTGCATACTCTGTCGCAAGAATTCCACGGTTCATCGGAACCAGATGCGGCGTAAAATTCACGGTAATCTCTTTTCCTGCCGCATAGCCGAGCTGCTCCTCAATCTCCGGTGTATGTCTGTGAGATGCTACACCGTAAGCTTTCATGTTCTCATTGACTTCACAGAACAGGTTCGGTGTCTTTGCCCCACGTCCCTGCCCCCGGAGGTACCGCTCTTTGCATCAATAATCAGCGTATCCATATCGATCAGTCCCTCTGCTGCCAGCGGATATGCTGTCAGAATGGAACAGGTCGGATAACATCCCGGATTTGCAATCAGACGGGTCTGGGTTTGACCTGATCACGGTTAATCTCACACAGAGTCCGTAAACGGCTTCCTTAATAAACTGTGGGCTTTTATGTTCGATTCCATACCACTTTTCATAAGTAGCAACGTCCTTGATCCGAAAATCCGCACTCAGATCGATCACCTTTGTATTGGAAAGGATTTCCTCATCCAGAACTCCTGCCAGGAAGCCCTGGGGCGTCGCGGTAAAGATCACATCGACCTCTTTTGCCAGCTGCTTTAAATTATCATCCTTACAAACATCCTCTACAATCTGAAACATATTCTGATAAACAGACGCATATTTCTGATCCACATAGCTTCTGGATCCGTACCATTTGATTTCTGCCTCTTTATGCCCGTATAAAAGACGGACCAGCTCCCCGCCGGCATAGCCGGTCGCTCCGATAATTCCAACCTGAATCATTTTCTTTTCCTCCTTAGCATTGCATAATCATACCGCATTCATGTATAATATTCAAGTATTTTTGGAATATATTCCATTTTTCTGAAAAAAAATGTAATTTTATGCAATTTTACTTGTATTCCTTTTTTCATCCGGGTGTATAGTAATTTCAGTCGGTCGGGAACGGATGCTTTCATCCTTATCTTGACACAGCTTGAAAGAAAAATCAAACACAGCATATGGAGGAGTAATTATCATGAAAGAAAAAGTTATTTTAGCGTATTCCGGCGGTCTGGATACCACAGCCATCATTCCGTGGCTGAAAGAGAAATTTCGACTACGAAGTTATCTGCGTCTGCATCGACTGCGGACAGGAAGAAGAGCTGGACGGTCTGGAAGAAAGAGCAATCTCCTGCGGTGCTTCCAAATTATATATCCTCGATGTAAATGACGAACTGTGCGACGAATACATCGTTCCCTGCGTACAGGCACATGCTGTGTACGAAAACAAATACCTGCTGGGCACCTCTATGGCGCGTCCGCTGATCGCAAAGAAGCTGGTTGAAGTTGCCCGCAAAGAGGGCGCTACCGCAATCTGCCACGGCGCTACCGGCAAGGGCAACGACCAGATCCGTTTCGAGCTCGGCATCAAAGCCCTGGCTCCTGATTTAAAGATCATTGCTGCATGGAGAAACGATAAGTGGACCATGGATTCCCGGGAATCCGAAATCGAATACTGCCAGGCTCACGGCATTCACCTTCCTTTCTCTGCAGATTCCAGCTACAGCCGCGACCGTAACATCTGGCACATCAGCCATGAAGGTCTGGAGCTGGAGGATCCCGCAAACGAGCCCAACTACGGACATCTGCTTGTTTTAGGCTGCACTCCCGAGGAAGCTCCCGACGAGGCAGAATATGTTACCATGACCTTTGAAAAAGGCGTTCCGAAGAGTGTAAACGGTGTAGAGATGAAGGTTTCCGACATCATCCGCACTCTGAACAAGCTGGGCGCAAAGCACGGCATCGGCATCGTCGATATCGTAGAGAACCGTGTTGTCGGAATGAAATCCCGCGGCGTTTATGAGACTCCTGGCGGAACGATCCTGATGGAGGCACATCAGCAGCTGGAAGAGCTGATCCTCGACCGCGATACCTATGCAGAAAAGATCGATATGGGCAACAAGATGGCTCAGATTGTATACGAAGGCAAATGGTTCACTCCTCTGCGCGAGGCAGTTCAGGCATTCGTAGAAAAGACTCAGGAATATGTAACCGGCGAAGTAAAATTCAAGCTCTACAAGGGCAATATCATCAAAGCCGGCACAACTTCTCCTTACTCTCTCTACAGTGAGTCTCTGGCAAGTTTCACAACTGGTGATATGTATGATCATCACGATGCAAGTGGATTCATCACACTGTTCGGACTGCCGCTGAAGGTTCGTGCAATGATGCTGCAGAATGTAGATAAAAAAAGATCTGGATAAATAAATCCCCAGAATAAAAGAAGCACCGCAAGTCGCGGTGCTTCTTTTTATTTTTTCGATTGTTACCCGGATTTTATTCTGCCGGAAACCAGGAAGCAAGCTTTACTTTGCTGCTGCCATCTGCCTTATAGCAGTAAACTGCAAGTTTCTCAGTCACATCAGCTCCCTTGTACGGAACATTTGCTTCCACGAATACATAATTTCCACAAACCGAGTATTTTTCAATGCCAAGTTTAAAGGATGCCACAAGGTTTTTCTTTCCCCGTCCTGTTATCTGTCCGGTAGAGTTTCGTCTGCATGTACCGATCCTTTCCTGTCGTACTATAGGTATACGTTCCATCATTGACAGCTTCCAGTGAAACACTCAGATAATTTTCATCCTTAACCGCAAAGGAACCTCTCTGATAACTGTTTCCCTCCAGATCATAAAATGTCCTGTTCTCGTTTTCTTTGGTATAGTAAATCTTTCCCTCACTTTGAAACAGGGAATACCTATAAGCATCTCCGCTGTTTGCAATCTGTGCTACTTTCTTTTTATCCGTTCCATCCGTCTTCATGCTCATTACGGTTCCGGTATCTTCCGAATAATTCATGCCATCTTCACTTTTACTTTTCAGTGCCAGATAATAAATCCGTCCATCTACAAGCTGTGGGTCACGTCCAAGTGCAAGCTTCTTTGCGGATTTCCCATCTTTTGCGATCCGGTAAACATATTCTTTTGTTGCATCGGTTCCATAGTAACGGTCCCAGGTTGCATAAATATATTTCTTATCCACAGATAACTGGGAAAAACCATTGCTTCCCTTTTTGTTTTTCCCCTATCTTGTAGGAATATACCTCACTCTTTTTTGCCTGTTTTGGTGTTGTATTTCATAATTCCCATACGCACACCCATCATTTCAAACGCATAATACAGGTTCTTTCCATCCGAAACCGTACATGACGTACCCTTCATCAACGGTTTTGCCTCCGTCTGCACGTCCGTGTGGATCGGCATCACCTCATTATCATACGATACCTGACCGGTCTGTTCCGTTGTATCTGCAAAAGCTGTAACCGAAGGCATCACCGCACACCCTGTAAAAGTGATCGCTCCTGCCAATGTCGAGGCAGCCATTGTTTTTTAAACTGATTCCAAGATTTTTTTTTTTTGTCTCATCATCCAAGACCTCCATTCCTATCTGTCTTTCATTTCGTCTGCATTGTACTCCCGCTTTTTCAGGAAAGCAAGCTGTATCTGAAAAAGATAAGAATTTCATAAGAATCGTAACATCTTCTTAAAATATTAAGCCCAAAGTCCCATTGCCCGTGCGATCATGGCAAGAAGAAACAGGTGTGCCGGATAGAATATATAAAAAGAAATATTTCATCTGTTTTCCCCTGGTTCCATTGTAAAAATAAACCGGTATCATATCCAGAAATGCCGCCGCTTCAATGATACTTGCCAGCAGGGTTAAAACCAGAACACCGATACCCATTCCCTTCACTTTCTTCGGATAAAACATGTAAATTGCAAAAATTGTCACAATTCCCGACAAATCGTAATCCGTACAAAAAAGAAGTGCCAGAAATCCCCGGCTGCAACTGTCACAATGGTAAGAATCAGGCGGATGACTGCGGCCTTATTCCCGTAAACTTCCTCCACAAAACTTCTGTTTTATCCCTTCAACACCCCAGATCACCAAAAAGTCCGAACAGCAAAGTAAAAAAGACATTGTTGCTGGAAAAATCCCACATTCTCCTGCTGAATGCCAGGTCAAACGGAACCTCGGAAATCAGGGCAAACAAAAAAAGCCTCCCCGCATATTTTGCCCTGCTGCGTGTATGGTAAAATCCTTCTACCAGAAGAAAAAACAGTAAATCGGAAACGCCAGTCTTCCAATGATGCGCATCAAAAATGCGGGATTTTCCAGTCCCGGAATCTGTTCTAAAATAACGGCTGACGTGTGATCAATGAGCATGGAAATTACAGCAATCAGCTTTAACCAATAGCCGGAAATCCCCGGTTGTTTTGTTTCCATAACCATTCTCCTTTTTGTCATTATTTTGCAAGAAGCTGTTGAATTTCTTCTTTATATGGAGGAATCGTCTTTTTTTGTCTCCCCCTCTGCACAAAGCCATGGCGTTTCCAAAATCTTTGGAATTTCCATAAAACGTGGATCATGAACCAGACGATGCAACGTCTCAAATCCAATGGTTCCCTGCCCGATATTGGCATGACGGTCTTTATGTGCCCCAAGTGGATTTAAACTGTCATTGATATGAAAGACCGCAATCTGGTCGAGTCCGATCACCTGATCAAAATGTTTAAAAAACACCATCGTAATCATGCACCAGATCATATCCCGCATCATGTACATGACAGGTATCAAAACAGACTCTCAACCGCTCCTTTTTGTTCACTCCATCATAGATTGCCTTAATTTCTTCAAAGGTTCTTCCAATCTCACTGCCCTTTCCTGCCATCGTTTCCAGAGCAATAAACACATCATCCCCGTTGGCATCAAGCACCATATTCAGTCCCCGGACAGTCTGTGCAATTCCTGCCTCCGCCCCCGCGTCTAATGCAGATCCCGGATGCAGTACCAGAATTTTACTGCGCATGGCAGCCGTGCGCCGGATCTCTTTTTCCAAAAATTCCACAGCAAGCTCAAATGTCTCCGGCTTTACCGTATTGGCAAGATTGATGATATACGGTGCATGAACCACGATTTCCCGGATTCCAGCCTTTGTGGCATACTCCCAGCCCGCCTCAATATTTAAGTCTTTGATTTCTTTTCTCCGGGTATTCTGCGGTGCCCCTGTGTAGAGCATCAGCACATTTGCTCCATAACGCTCCGCTTCCTTCACGGATGCCAGAAACATCTCTTTTCCTGCCATTCCCACATGAGAGCCTATTTTAATTTCTTCCATTTTATATGTCCTCTGCTTTCAGCTTTTTCTTCTGCTGATGTGCAGTAATTGCGATCAGCAGATTTTGCGGAATAAATCTTCCGCATATCGTTGCTGCCTTGATTTCAGTCGTCGGAACAATGAGCACTTTGCGTCTTTTCATCTGCTTTAATGCATATCCGGCGCAATACTCCGGTGTGATTCCGGCCAGTGCAAATTCAACATTTGCCACTTCATTGAATTCCGTATTCACCGGACCCGGACACAATGCCCCTACATACACCCGGCTGCCTCTCTGCTTCAGTTCCAGCGCCACTGCACGCGTCAGACTCGCCATATAGGCTTTGGTCGCATAATAGGTGGCCATATAAGGCCTGCCGGAAGCAGTCCTGCCGAAGAAGCGACATTTAAAATGTAACCGCCCTCCTGCTTTTTTCCATGCGGCGAAGCATCAGTTTCATCAAAAGATGCATGGCCTTGACATTCACATCAATCATCTGCATTTCCTTCTCTGCATCTGTCTCGAGAAAACTGCCGCAATCCCCAAAACCGGCATTGTTGATCAATATTCCGACCGGAACCGGCTCCAGCTGCTGCATCAGACGGTAACACGCTTCTTTTTCGGACAAATCTGCCGTGATAACCATGCTTTCCGTCCCACTTTTTTTTCAATTCCTCCGCCAGTGCCTGCAGCCGGTTTTCCCCGTCGCGCAACCAGTACCAGACGGTATCCTTCTGCCGCGAGCTGTCTTGCAAATGCCATACCAATTCCAGAGCTTGCCCCTGTAATAACTGCATATGTTTTTTTCATTTTACATCCTCCTAAAGCATAATGAGTATAACACAGCAGCCCCCCGGTTGTCTAATAAAATCAGGGCTTACAGAGGTTTCCCCTGTAAGCCCTATGGCAGAAAAATGAGTATAAAACGATTGTTTTTAAGGTTCTGGCTTATTTCACCTTTACCTTCATCTTTACTGTTTTCTTGGTTCCGTCTTTTAATGTAACCTCTGCGGTCACTTTTCCGGTTCCTTTCTTCTTTCCGGTAATCTTTCCATTTTTATTTACGGAAACCACAGACTTCTTGAAGACTTATAGGTAATCTTTGCCACGTTTTCCATATTCAGCTTCTTGTTCCATTTAAATACGGTTGTCTTTTTTTGTAGCAACATTTACTGTGGTCTTTGCTGGCTTAACGGTTTTTGCGATCTGCTTTGCCTCAGCCTTTACCTCAGCCTGTGTCTTTACGACATAAGTTCCCTCACCCTTAAATGTCAGTGAGACAGAACCATCCTTTGCGACCTTGTAAGCTTTCTGGTTTACAAGAACCAGTTCCCCGGTCTTTTTTTCATCTTTCTTCATTACGGCAAGTTTTGCACCTGCTTTGACATCTGCTGCATTTACCTGCAAGGTGTATGCGGTTGTTCCATCCGCTTTCTTGACTTCCTGTGTGATGATTACGTCTTTCGTTCCGGCAGCTTCTGTTACAGCTTGGATCACATCGGCATTTACGGTTGCTTTCACACCTGTTTTGCTTGTCTTTCCAGTTGCTGCTACTGCTGCCTCTGCTGTAACCTTTCCATCCCCACTCTTGGTAACGGTTACGGTTGCTTTCGTTCCTGCCGGAAGTTTTTTCTGATGGAACAGTAATCTCCATCGTTGTGTCTTTCTTAATATCCTCCGAAGGCTTGGTTTCGGTTGTTGTGCTTCCACTGCTGGATGAGCTTCCGCCGGAAGAGTTCTTTTTCAAAACAACGGTTCCACCGTCTGCAACTGCAGGAATGGTTACTTCTACCTTGCCATTGTTTACGGTATATGATGTTCCGGAATACAGATCTTTCAAAATTGTTCCGTTGCTTTCACTTACCGGAACTTCTACAGTTTGTGCAGCACCCTTGATATTTAAACCAACATATAATTTGGTTCCTTGATAACTTCTGGATACAATATCATAGCCTTTTTCATCGGATGCCACGATCGTTTTTCTGTCACCTCTTGCAAATACATCTGTGTATGCATTACGGATGGAAAGCATCTTCTTATAATGCTGATAGGTCTTATTGTCATTACTTACTATTGACCAGTCAAAATCATAACGATTTGTCTGATATGGATAATTATTTAATCCTGTCTGTCCGATTTCCTCACCATAATAAATCACTGGCTGTCCCTTTGCAGTAATTTGTAAGCTTGCTGCAACCATAGACGCTGCTGTTGCTGCGTCTTCAGCCATTCCACCATCCAAAAAGTTTTCTTCTTAAATCCATCCTCGTCATGACTTCCAAGGAACTGACCTGTCATATATGTATTGTTTAATACACTATTTCTGGATGTCAGGAAACTTTCTACGGAAGAAATATTTCCCTTTACAAAATTAGTTGCCTGATCGTTAAAATCAAAATCCAGATCCGAATCCATTTCTCCGGTTCCTAAAGTATTGCCATTAGAAGCATAGCCTCCTCCTGCATACTCTCCAATCATCTTAAAATCTGAATCTACTTCCGTCAGAGCATTCTTTAATTCTGCCCAGGTATCATTTTCCACATGTTTAACTGTATCAACACGGAAATAGTCGATACCAAAATCTTTTTACCCACTGTGTCTGCCACTTGACAAGCTGTGCGCTGACTGCAGGATCTTCTGTTTTAAAAATCTGGTAAATTGCTTAAGGAATCTTTCTGATCACTTCCAGATACAATATCATCTCCGCTTCGGATCATATTACCAAAATCCGTATCATATCCTGCATGATTGGACCACAATATCTACCATAATACGAATACCGCGGTTATGTGCCTGGTCGATCAATGTCTGGAATTCTTCTTCTGTTCCAAGCGTTGGGTTCAGCTTTGTAAAAATCGCTTGCCCAATATCCATGGTATGCAGCATTGTATGGAACATCATCTGCCCCTCTCCCGTCACCTGAACTCCCGGGATATTTTCTACTATAGGGGTAATCCAGATTGTATTAATTCCCAAATCCTCTAAATAGTCTAACTTTTTGTGTAATTCCTGCGAAATCACCACCATGATACAGACCTGCATTATCCTTTCCGTAAGTCTGTGCTCCGCTTGCTGTATTGTTTGATTCATTTCCATCAAAGAAGCGGTCTGGTACCATAAAATAAATAACGGATTCATCCCAATCAAAATCTTTCGCATTTTTCTTGGTTCGAGCAGTCACTTCAACCTGTACACTTGTTGAATACTCATTTCCATACTGATCTGTTACAACAATTGGCAATGTTTTCTTACCCTAGCGAAGTATCTGTTGTGGCTGATATTGTTACCGCCTGCAAATCCGGTACAATTGCCAATGTACTGCTTCCACCTAAAGAAGAAACATCAATACTTGCAGATGCAACTTCCATCTTCTTTGTATCATTCTCATCCTGATTTACAGTAAATTTTACGACATTATTCTCATTATAATTAAATGATGCATTCATTACCTCTGCCTGAATAGTGGCATTCAGCTTATAATACTCAATATAAGAATAATCGTTTCCCTCTTTTTGTTCCTGCTTATCGTTATATTTATCTAAAATATATTCATCCCCCGACTTTATAACGATAATATGTACGTCCGCTTTCCAGTTTGTTATAGTTATACTCAAAACGCTTATTCCCAGCATTATAAGTCATTTCATATTCCGTACCATTGATATCTACAGATACCTTCATATCTGCAAGCTTATCATCAATTAAGGCGTTATCATCCCGATAATAAAATGCAATCTTATTTTCTTTTGAAGGACTTCATATCCCTTGTTATAAGGAGCACTTAATACCGGTTCTTCCCCTTTTTTGCATTGCGCATACAACGTTCTGCTCTTGTGGAAATGCAATGGAGTGATCTCCTCCATCCTTGATCCAGTCAGAGCCGGAAGGATCCAGCACAACCACGAAATCAACCTTCGTACAGCTTGACTTTACCGGAACTTTAATTTTCCATTTTCCTGCTCCTGCAGATTCAAAGTTTTTCAATTCTGCTGCAAAACCAGTCGTCCACGAATAAAACTCCGGATTGGTTGTTAAAGTATCATTTTCATATTCCAGATAAAAATATCTTGGATCTTCTTTGGTAATGGTAGGTTTCACTGTGACAGGTGTTTTTCCATACACATACCATAAGGTTACTTCTGGAGTATTCTCATCAATGGTATATAATTGATCCTTATCTTTTCCACCATCCCAGGATCCAGCTTGATCTCTAGCAATAATTCCAAGTGAATTGTATGGCACCGTAACCGTTCCCTGTACCCATGTTACATTATTGTCTGTATCTTCTACCGTTTTATTTAAAGTAACAGTCGTATTGTTACTCCCACCATACTCAAAAATGTAAATATCCGATACCCCAGGCTTCATTTCCAAATCCTGAGAATACATATTTATGGTTACCTGATACTGCTTTTCTACAACTGGAATTGTCAGTTCCTGTGTAAAATCGCCATAGGAAGCAATAACAATCACTTCTGTTGAATTAACATCCTTTGCAACAGTAAGCTTATTTCCATCCAATGTCACACCTTCCATTGGTGATTTTAACCGATAGGAAACGGTTACTGTTTTTACATCAGCAGATGTTCCATCATAATACTCTGCCGATGTACTTAATTCTTTTGTTTGGCCTTTTGAAATATTTCCATTGTCAACTACAAGTTTCTTTAACTTGTTCTGGCTAACCTCTACATTTTTTGATGTATCTGTAAGATCAATGGTAAACGTAACATCTGAAGGTGCTTCGACTGTTACGCTGCGGTTACCATCACTACCAGTTCCATATCCCCATGGTTTATCCCAGCTACAATTCTCAGGATCCTGTAAAATCTTATAGGAATATGTACCTTTTGCAACATTATGAAAAGTAATACTGAACTTATTTTTATCTGAAACATCCTGCGACAATACATTTCGCGTATCTTTTGCATCCCAGTTGCTATTTCCAGTCAATCCAGAATCTCCTGCAAGTGTAAATGTATTTTTTTTAATTTCAGCCGCTTTAATTTCTATTGTTTTTTCAGCACTTGTATACCATTTTCCCGCTGAAGGGTCAAAATATGCTTCTTCATGTCCTTCCTTTGCAATTTGAGCATTCCAGCATTTGTATTCTGTTTTATCCTCTTTAACAAACTGCAAGCCTTCTATGGTTCCGGAAATTTTTACATATCCCCATTTATCATTTGCCGAATCGGGTAATAATGTTGGTAATTTATCACTTTCCCAAGGAGCAATTGTCTGATCAAAATTTCCTTCTGTAACTTTAGCATTAGACCAGACATTCACACCCCAATCCGTTACTTTTGTTCCTTGCGGCAACTCAAAATACAATTTTACCGTTGCCTCTTCTGCTTTTGCCTGTACCGCCCCAATCGGTAAAAGTGTCAGAACCATCGCAATTGCAAGTAAAAAACTTACAAAACGGTTCTTTGTTGAAAACCTTCTCTCTCCCATTTTTTTCCTCCTTTTGAATGATTTTTTTTCGGGTTTTTTCGTCTTTCATTATACTTGAAAATGTATACGAAATAAAGTTGGAAAAACTGCCAAAAAAAAACCTCTGGAAATTTTGTCTAAAAATTCCAGAGGTTTTTTCAACTTATTATACACATTGTATATTCATTTTTATTGCTTTGTAGTACCAGCTCGCGCCCTGTCACATCCAGTTCCATGCTCTGTGGATCTTTTTATACTGCTCAAGCACGGTCAGCCACAGCATATGTACTTCGTAGATCAGCATCTGATCCGCCTCCACTGCATACGGAGCTAAAACATCCACATCGAAGAAGCGGATGCCAAGCGGTGGCAGAAAAATCAAATTGCAGGACTTCTTTTTCTCTCCGCAGGTGTAGATCTGCTCATAAGAAACCAATAGAAATTCTTTTTTCTGATCCATACAGTGATAGGAAACAAAAACACTCATCAATCACCCATGTCTCTCCCTCTTCGGTTTCCACTGGTTTCTTCGCCGGATCGTTGTACTCGGTAGTCTGGCACTGAATATCCCAGTGCAGTTTTCCTTCCCGCGTTTTTTGTATCATATCGGTCACTTTACGGACCAGCTGTTCTTCCTTTTTTTTCTTCATTCTTATGCCTGCTCTCTCACATAAATCTGTGACAGATTATTCATGATCGCCGCTGCGACATCCGGTTTATTCATAGAGTAAATGTGAATGTGGTTGACTCCGTTGGCAATCAGATCGATGATCTGCTCAGTTGCATAGGCGATACCTGCCTGCTTCATCGCTGCCGGGTTGTCCCCAAACCGATCCACAATGCTTAAAAATTTGGCAGGAACCAGATTTCCGGTCAGGGAAATCGTTCTCTTTCACCTGTGCTGCATTGGTAACCGGCATGATTCCGGCAGTCACCGGAACATCAATTCCTTTAGCAAGTGCCTTATATAGGAAACGATAATAAATGTTATTGTCGAAAAACATCTGTGTGGTCAGATATTCACAGCCCGCTTCCACTTTTTCTTTCAGATGATCCAGATCTTCATTCATATTGGCAGCCTCCGGATGTCCCTCCGGATAACATGCACCGCCGATACAGAAGTCTCCTGCCTCTTTGATCTCACGAATCAGCTCAATCGCATGGTGATACTGATCCGGAAGCGGAAAATCCGTGTTTGTCGGAATATCCCCGCGAAGTGCAAGGATGTTTTCGATTCCGCGCTCTTTCAGCTCATGGATCACAGTATGTACCTTTTCTCTTGTGGAAGAGACGCAGGTCAGATGTGCGATTGCCGGCACCCCATAAGAGTTGATCGCATCTGCGATCTCTACGGTATAATCACTCGTTCCGCCGGTTGCTCCATATGTACAGCTGATATATGCCGGTTTCAACTTTGCGATTTCTGCTGCGATTGCCTTGTAATTCTGCAACTGTGCTCCCTGTTTTGGCGGGAAAATCTCACATGAGATTGTCACCTCATTCTTCTTTAAAATTTCCGATACTTTCATATTTTTCTCCTGTTGTTAAAATTTTCGAAGCTCATCTGTGCCGTCATCCATAGTATTGACAATACGCTTAATCTGCACAAAATAGAATAATTATCGTTTACATGAACTTCACAGCGATCTCCGACTTTATGCCCGAAAATAGCCGCGCCAAGCGGTGATTCCCGGCTGATCAGATTTTTCAGTGAATTGCTTCTGACCGTTGTCACCAGTTTATACGTTTCCGTCACATCATCCTCTTCAAAATAAATATCGACGGTATTGTTCATTCCAACTTCATCTTCCGGAGAGTCTTTCTCCGAAAAACAATCACTGCTGTCTTGATCATTTTTTCCAGATAACGGATACGGCTTTCATTTTCGTTTTTAAACTTTTTGGCTGCCTTATATTCAAAATTTTCGCTCAGGTCTCCCTGGGCACGTGCTTCTTTTTACATCTTCGAGAGCTTCCTTCCGAACCACCAGCTTCCGGTGCTCGATCTCTGCCTCCATTTTTTTCAATATCCTTTTTTTGTTAATTCATCATGCATATTCTGCCTCCAGATATTAATCTAACATTTTACATACAAAATCGCAAGTCCTATCTTCCTGCGTACAGACACTGATCAGATATCTGTCTTTTTGGCGTTCCCAACGGAATTTCTTTATAGTATTTCCCATGCAGGGTATCCACGGTATGAAATGCCTTTGTCATTCCTTCCCCGGTCATTTTCACATAGCTTTCTTTTCTTGTCCAGAACCGGAGCAGTTCCTGCGGATCATCCCCGGCATCTTTCCACCAGTTCCATTCCGCTTCCGTTAATATCCGCTTTGCAAGTTTCCGGTTGTGGGTTTCCTGCAAAAAAAACGGTTCTGCTGTTCCACATCCACACCTACCGGGACATCCGACAGCACTCCCGCCACATATGCTCCCGCATGACTTAAATTAAAAAAAAACCCCATCTTTTTTCAGACGCGGCTTTCCATGTCCTTCCAGCCCAAAAGATTCTTCGGCATAAGGGATCTGTTCTTCCATCAGCATATGCCGGAGCAGAAGTCCCGCCGCAATGGATCTGCTGCGATTTTCTTTTTCCTTTTATCGTTCTTACTTTCTCCCTGCGGCTCTCCACAAGAAGAGACAGCGAAGCCACCTCTTCTTCCGGACGCAGGAGACAAACCGGCCGGATATATAGTTTAAGCATGTAATGCTCCTAAAAAATCCACACGCCAGCACAAAAAATGCCAAGAATGATCCGGTAATATCCAAACACCTTGAAAATCGTGTTTTTTAATATATCCCATCAGAAAACGGATAACAATCCAGGGGAAACCGCAAATGCAATGACACATCCCACAAACAGGATAACGACCTCGGATGTCGAAAAAAATCCAGTCCAAACTTCGCAATCTTTAAGATACTGACACCAAACATAACCGGAATGGCAAGGAAAAAGGTATACTCTGCCGCAACGGTTCTGGACACTCCGATCAAAAGTGCTCCGACAATCGTTGCACCAGACCGGGAGGTTCCCGGAAAGATTGCAGCGATCAGCTGAAACAGACCGATAAAAAGTGCCGTGTCGTAACCGATATCTGCAAGCGAATTGATTCTGGAATTTTTTCCCTTTATGGGAATTCTCGATCACAATAAAAGCTATACCAAACAGAATCAGCATGACAGATACCATCTGGTAATTGTAAAAATGTTCCTCCACCCAGTCATCCGCAAGAACACCGATCACCGCTGCCGGAATGGTAGAAACCAGAATATGAAACCACAATTTAAAAATATCTGTTTTGATCCATGCGCCCGGCCCTGTTTTTGTCAAAGGTGCTACATTGTTTTTTTCTTCCAAATGGCCAGATCTGATTCCAGAATAAAATTACAACTGCAAGAATTGCTCCGAGCTGGATCACGACTTCAAACATACTGTAAAATTCATCACTTACTTTCAGTTTGACCACTTCATTGAGCAGAATCATGTGTCCGGTACTGCTGATCGGCAGCCACTCGGTCACGCCTTCCACAATTCCAAATAATACAGCTTTTAATACCTCTATCAGTTCTATCATTTTTTTTCCCTTTCTATCGCTCGCTTCCATCAAAATCCATCTGGTTCATATATTCCTGTGAAAAATCCGGATGGGTAGACAGTTCTATATAATGCATACTTTTCTGAATTATGGAAAGCTGCTCTCTTGCTTTTTTGAAATAGCTGCTGATACTGCGCCTTCTCCGGCCGCGTTTCCAACCGACTCCGTAATCGGAAGTAATTCCTTTGGAATCAGTCCAATCGCCGCTGCCGATTCTTTTTTCAAATAGCTGCCAAAACCACCTGCGAGAATGACATGATCCAGCTGTTCATAAGAAGTATGACTGTCCTGTAGCAGAATCCGCATTCCGGCTGCAAATGCTGCCTTTGCAAGCTGTAGTCCCCGGATATCTTCCTGCGTCACACATACCTTATCGCCAGCCAGACACATGGCTGCCCTGCATATTCTCCCAGGTATTTCCGGTAAGCAACTGAGACCGACTGTTTCTGCTTTAACAATCCTGTGTGATCAAGAAGCCCCATCTCTAAAATAACCGCAAGTGCATCAATCAGACCGGAACCGCAAATACCACATGCCTCCTCGTCTCCGATTACCTGCACCCGGATTCTCCGCTGGTCAAGCCAGACATGGGATATTGCTCCGACCGCTGCCGGCATTCCCATCGCCATCTCCGCACCTTCAAATGCAGATCCGACCGCCGTGGCACAGCAATAAATCTGATCTTCGTTTCCGACAGCCATCTCTCCGTTCGTTCCAATATCCAGAAGAAGCACTTTCTCTTTGGGGTTCTTCTGCATCACTGCCAAAAGATCCGACGTAATATCTCCTCCGACAAATCCTGCAACCGCCGGTGCTATGTATACCGATCTGCAATCCGTAAGTCCCAGCTGCTCTCCGGTATACTCTTTTCCAAAAGAATTCCTGCGGCATAAACGGCGTCACCCCGATGGAAACAGGCGAAATTCCCGCAAACAGATGACACATTACCGTATTTCCCACCACGGCAAGACGATGAATCTGTTCCCCTCTCCCTGTTTTTTTTTCTGCAGTGTCCGAAGCATCTGTGCGATCTGAAAAATAATCTGTTCTTTTTTAATATTTCCAGTTTTCCTGCTTCGGCTGCCTGAATACGTGAAAGCACATCTGCACCAAAACTTCTCTGTGCGCTTGGTTCACTGACCGTTGCCAGCTTTTCTCCTGTCTTTCCATCAATCAGATGGCAGACCACCGTCGTAGTACCGATATCGCATGCCGCATCCTCAGCCCTTCTCCGTCATCCGCCGGATAATGTGTGACCGTTCCGTTTTCTGCAATTTTAGACTTCTGTGCGCGAAGCTGCACTTTCGGAATTGTGATACGCATACCATCGGTTACTTTTTGTCATACAGGCAAGTACTTCTCCCATATGTTCCACCTCTACGGTACACTTTCCGCATCTTCCCCTGCCGCCGCATGGCGCTGTCAGCACATGGATTCCATGTTCTGAAGTGTCTCTAAAATGGTTTTTCCTTCTTCTGCATCAAGTTTATGTGATTTTTTTTCAATTATTACTTCTATCTGCATAGGCTTTCTTATACTCTAAAAGCAGCAAACCGGATCAGATTCGATTCGCTGCTTTTTACAGGCTCTGTTACTTGTTTCGATTACTTGTTCAGAGAAGACTCACGGTAAATGATATCATCTCTTCCCGGTCTGTTGGAAACCATGGTGATCGGATATCCAATTTGTCCCTCGATAAACTCAATGTACTTGCGGCAGTTCTCCGGAAGTTCTTCATACTTCTTGATACCGCGGATGTCACATTTCCATCCCGGAAGCTTTGTGAATACCGGCTTTGCCTTCTCTAAGAGACTGGTCACAGGGAATTCGGTTGTCACTTCTCCGTTGATCTCGTATCCGGTACATACCGGAATCTCATCGAGATATCCTAATACATCAAGTACGGTAAATGCCACATCGGTTGTTCCCTTGCAGACGGCAGCCATATTTGCTGGCCACACAGTCGAACCATCCCATTCTTCTCGGACGTCCGGTGGTTGCACCGAACTCTCCTCCATCTCCACCACGGCGGCGGAGTTCATCTGCCTCATCCCCGAAAATCTCACTTACAAATGCACCGGCACCTACAGCAGAAGAATATGCCTTACATACGGTAATGATCTGTTTGATCTCATATGGCGGAACTCCTGCCCCGATTGCACCGTATGCAGCCAGTGTGGAAGATGAGGTAACCATTGGATAAATTCCGTGATCCGGATCTTTTTAATGTTCCAAGCTGTCCTTCTAAGAGAACCGTCTTTCCTTCTTTGAGTGCCTTGTCCAGGAATAAGGAAACATCACATACATATGGAGCTACCATATCGCGGTACTCATGTAATGTATTTAATAATTCATCAGTATCAATCAGTGGCTTGTGATACAGATGCTCTAAGATTACATTCTTCTGCTCTGCAACACGGACTACCTTTTCCTTTAACAGCTCATCGTCGAAAAGCTCACTTACCTGAAAACCGATCTTTGCGTATTTATCTGAATAAAAACGGAGCAATACCAGATTTTGTCGATCCGAAAGATTTTCCTCCCAGACGTTCCTCCTCATACTGATCAAACAGTACGTGATACGGCATCACAATCTGTGCACGGTTGGACACAAGAATCTTTGGCATCGGAACGTTGCGGTCTGTGATGGACTTAATCTCTTTGAAAAAGACGTGGAATATCAAGTGCCACACCATTTCCAATCACACTTGTTGTATGACTGTAAAAATACTCCGGACGGAAGTGTATGTAATGCAAACTTTCCGTAGTCATTTACGATTGTGTGTCCTGCGTTCGCACCTCCCTGAAAACGTACAATGATATCGGCCTGCTTTGCAAGCATGTCCGTAATCTTGCCCTTGCCTTCGTCGCCCCAGTTAGCGCCAACAACTGCTTTTACCATCTTTTTATTCCTCCTGTATGTCTGCTTTAACTTTCCGTGCGCACTTTTTTACGCACGAAAACGGACAGGTGTAAAAACCCATCCGTTTTTTACTTTATGATTATAAAGGATTCCCACTGAAATTACAAGTCATAAACTTTAATTTGTTAGCATATGAAAGTTTCCAAAAGCTGCCTGCTACGCTTCAATCTTTTTTTTGGAACATGCGATCGCAAGTGCTCCCGGTCCGATATGACAGGCAATGGATAATGACAGTGGCTGCATGACGATCTCATTGTCCGGAAAGACAGCCTGCACTTCTTCTTTGAATGCCTCAGCGGCTGCAGTGTCAAATGTATAGGCCAGTTCCAGATTCATCTTCTCCCCATCCGGGCTGTGAAAACGCTTCTCAAAATCGTTTTTCATAGCCTCGGTCATGGTCATGTTTTTTTGCCTGTTTTACCGTACGTGCCTTTGCAAATGCATCCAGCTTTTCTCCCTGGATCTGTAATACCGGTTTCAGTTTCAGTAAAGGTTCCCAGTGCTGCTGCAGCAGGTGTGATACGTCCGCCTTTTTTTCAGATACTCCAGTGTGTCAACCATAATGTATATGGAGGATTCAAATTTTTCTTTTTCCAGAATCTCTTTGATTTCTTCTGCACCTTTTCCCTGCTCTGCCAGCATTTTGGCATCGAGCACGGACTGCCGCATTGTTACGGAAATACGCTGGTTATTGACTACCTGTACTTTTCCGTCATAGTCCTGGGAAAGCATATATGCCGTCTCACAGGAACTGCTTAAGCCCGAAGACATCGGTATGTATACAATTTCATCGTATTCTTTTTCAAAAGTTCATCCCATTTATCGGTCACATCTCCAACCAGCGGCATGGAGGTTTTGATCTCTCCGCCCTCTTTGAGTTTCTGATAAAACTGCTCCTGTGTCAGGTCAATATCTTCATAAAACATCTGTCCGTTAATATAAAAAAGGCATCGGCATTACCACTACGCCAAGTTCTTTTTGCCTCGCTTTGTGTAATACCACTGTTACTGTCCGTTACAACAATCACTCGACTCATTTTTTCCACTCCTGATTTTCGTTGTTTTTCCAAACGGTTCCTTTGTCTTTGAACCGTTACGCTTTCTATCATATCATAGGACAAAAAAAATGAAAAGCCTTGATTTTCAAGGCTTTTCATATCTATTTCACATAGTTTTTGATACTATGTTTACTTTATAACGCAACGGTTATGTCCGATTACATCATTCCGCCCATTCCCGGAGCACCACCAGCTGGCATTGCAGGAGTATCTTCCTTAATGTTTGCAACAGCAGACTCTGTGGTAAGTAATGTAGAAGCAACGGATGTTGCATTCTGCAGGGCACTTCTTGTAACCTTAACCGGATCAAGAATTCCGGATTCTACCATGTCAACATACTCTTCGGTAGCTGCATTGAAACCGGTTCCCGGTGCAGATTCCTTTACCTTATTGATGATAACAGCACCTTCAAGACCTGCGTTTGCAGCGATGTAATACAAAGGAGCTTCCAGTGCCTTTAAGATAACCTTCGCACCGGTCTTTTCATCTCCCTCTAAGGAATCAGCAAGCTCTGCAACCTTCTTGGATGCATGAATGTATGCGGAACCGCCTCCTGCAATGATGCCTTCCTCGACTGCTGCTCTCGTTGCGTTTAACGCATCCTCCATGCGCAGCTTTGCTTCCTTCATCTCCGTCTCAGTTGCTGCGCCGACACGGATCACTGCTACGCCGCCTGCAAGCTTTGCAAGACGCTCCTGTAACTTCTCCTTGTCGAACTCGGAAGTTGTCTCCTCGATCTGACCGCGGATCTGTTTGATACGTCCCTGAATCTTATCCTTGTCTCCGGCACCGTCCACGATTACCGTGTTCTCCTTCTGAACTTTAACGGATTTTGCACGTCCAAGCATATCCATGGTGGTATCTTTCAGTTCTAATCCAAGATCGGAGCTGATCACCTGACCGCCGGTAAGGATTGCTATATCCTCAAGCATGGCCTTTCTTCTGTCACCATATCCAGGAGCCTTGACAGCTACTACGTTGAATGTACCACGCAGTTTGTTTACGATCAATGTGGTGAGTGCTTCTCCCTCTATATCCTCAGCGATGATCAGAAGTCTTGCACCGGACTGTACGATCTGCTCAAGCAGTGGCAGGATATCCTGGATATTGGAAATCTTCTTGTCTGTGATCAAGATGTATGGATCATCGAGATTTGCTTCCATCTTATCCATATCTGTGCACATATAAGCAGATAAGTAACCTCTGTCAAACTGCATACCTTCTACCAGGTCAAGCTCTGTCTGCATGGTTTTGGACTCTTCGATTGTGATGACACCATCGTTTGTAACCTTCTCCATAGCATCTGCTACCAGATTACCAACTTCTTCATCACCTGCGGAAATTGCAGCAACCTTTGCGATATGCTCTTTGCCCTTAACCTTCTGGCTCATTTCCTTTAATGCCTCAACAGCGGCATCTGTTGCCTTCTTCATACCACGTCTTAACACGATCGGATTTGCTCCTGCTTCCAGGTTCTTCATACCTTCCTGAACCATAGCCTGTGTTAAAACAGTAGCGGTAGTTGTACCATCACCGGCTACATCATTGGTCTTGGTTGCAACTTCTTTTACAAGCTGTGCACCCATGTTCTCAAATGCATCCTCAAGTTCCACTTCTTTTGCGATTGTTACACCATCGTTTGTGATCAATGGAGCACCAAAGGATTTATCCAGTACAACGTTACGTCCTTTCGGTCCTAATGTTACACGAACGGTATTTGCTAATTTATCGACACCTGCACCAAGTGCTGCTCTGGCGTCTGAACCATATTTAATCTCTTTTGCCATGACTACAATAACCTCTCTTCTTTAAAATTCAGCCTATAATTTCCAATTTATAAAAACTACTCAACAATTGCAAGAATATCATTCTGTCTTACGATAATGTACTCTTCCCCATCAAGTTTTACTTCTGTCCCTGCATATTTGGAATAGATTACTTTCTGGCCTTCTTTTTACCTGCATAACGATTTCTTTGCCATCGACTACTCCGCCAGGATATACAGCGATTACTTCTGCTTCCTGTGGCTTCTCCTGTGCTGCTCCCGGTAATACGATACCGGATGCGGTAGTCTCTTCTGCTTCTAACTGTTTTAATACTACTCTGTCTGTTAATGGCACTAATTTCATTACAAATAGCCTCCTTTTTTTCGCCTTTACTAGCACTCACTTTATTCGAGTGCTAACTCTTTCTGTAAATAAAATATCACTGTTGTTTTTCATTGTCAACAGTGATACCTCAATTTTTATATTTTTTTTTAGATTCCCGAATTCACTTTCTTTGTATGCTTTATTATTTCATCGTACTGTGCATACATTTTTTGTGTTTCGTTTTCAAGTGTATAATAATGAAAAATATACGGCACAAGAAGCACAAGGAGCAGCATGGTAAAACCATAGAGTGTCATGATCCCCGTCAAAAGCAGGGGCAAACAACGACAGTACCGTTATCACAGCAAATGTAACCGTTACAATCAGATGAATCAGACGTTCGTGCTGGAAAAAAATCCAATCTGAACCAGATGTTCTTCCAAAATACATTCCCATTCCTCATATGTTTTTCTCTTCTTCGTCTGCCAGAAGCCGGTTCCACGTTTCCGGTACTCTGTAATTCTTTTTTTTTTTCATTTCTGCCTCGATTCAGACTCTATATTAATCCATAGTGTTCCATTGCATGCTTTATTCCATCATCGTAGATATCCGTTGTCACAAATTCAGCCGCCTCTTTTGCCGGAGGTGTTCCATTCCCCATGGCAATTCCATGTCCCACAAAAAGAAAGCATATCCAGATCATTGACACTGTCACCAATCGCATAGGTATCCTCATTTTTAATACCCATATGCCTGCAGAGCCAGTCTATCCCGGTCGCTTTCGATGTTCCTTTCGGAACAAATTCCACAACATGTCCTTCATGCTCCAGACAGTCAAAATCAGTCCCCAGTTCATCCCGGATTCTGGCATAATCGGTTGTTGGCAGGATATCCCCCGACATTTTATTAATGCGGATGTCCGGTGAATAGCCTTTTAATATTTTGGCAGATGCTCCCATTGCCTCAAAAAGGTACAGCACATACGGATCTGTCTTGAAATTTTCTTTATCTATCCAGTGGCAGTCCGGGCCTTCCAGCACAATCGGCATCCGGCATTCTTCCATGACCCGGACAATTTTTTTTGTAAGTTCCGGGGAAAGGATATTTTCATACAGAACCTTTCCATCCATCTCCACATGGTTGCCCGCATGCTGCAACAATTCCGTCAAAGCCGATCCCAAGCAGCCGCTTATCGTTTATATTGCTGCGGGATCTTCCACTGCACAGAAATGTCTTATGTCCGTTTTTCTGCAATTGTTTGATGGTTGGAATTGTACTTTCCGGAATCTGCATTTTTTCATCCCACAGCGTTCCGTCTATATCAAAAAAATATGTATGCCATTTTTACTCTCCTCATCTGTCAGCTGTTTCCCCTATACTAGCATAATCCGGCAGATGCGTCAAAGTATCCTGATTTTTTCTATTTCAATGCATTTGCAATCCGCACAACAACATATCTGTTTTTCTGGAATTCGATCTCATACTGCCAATACGGGCACGGTGCTACTGAGCTTCCAATCTCAATGGTAATGGAAGGTTTATTAAGCAGATCCATCACATACTCCCGGTACTGTCCTCCCCAGGACTTTCCGCTGCCGCTATCCGGGGCTTTGCTGTATCCGGTAATTTTCTTTGCGATATCATACATTTTATAGGTATCTTTTTTTCAGGCTTCCTTTCGTACAGTCCCCGTAAATAATTCTTCCCATGGCATGGTAATTCACCACACCCTGCAGATTTTGTTTTTTGATCAGCTGCTGTGTCAGCGTTGCTACCGCATAAGATTCCGGCTCACTCAGTGCTTTTTTGCCGGAATACCCCTGTGCACCTTTCTTTCCGCCGGAAACAAAATGTTTTGCCGGGAAATTCCGGTTTAAATCCACACCGCGTCCATTGGACTTCCATGTGGAATGTCTGGTCTGGGAAACCGTTACCCCGTCCGGATTTGCCATAACAATATAATGGATCTGTATTTTTTATTTAATGTGTTTGCCGGTTTTACCCCGCCAATCGTCCCATTATAATTTTCCAGATAATACTCCAGTTCCTTCATCAGAACGGCCGAACAGATATACTCTCTGGCATGCAGGGTGCTGACTACCAGTAATGATTCCTCTGCATCCGGATTTCCGATTGCAAAATCATAGATGGCACGCCCCTGCACAGAGGTCCCGATTTTTGTCATTTCACAGTAGTTGCTGTACTTCTGTTCCAGTTCCTGCATGTCTTTTTTCATCTGGCTGTAAGTATACTTCTGTGACCGGATCTGTACGGCTTTTGTATTGGAAAACGTGACTTTTTGCAGCCTCATCCGCTTCCTTCTGCTCGTTTTTTGCAACAATTTTATATGTATATGTCTTACCGGATGATACGTTTTTATCGGTATAGGATGGCTTGCTCCTCTCGGCAAGTTTTTTGTATTCCCCCCCTCCGGCTGTTTTCCGGTAAATCACATAGGAAGTGGCATCGCTGCTTTCTTCCCATTCCAGATATACCTTTGTTTTTCCCTGTTTTGTTGTATGCAGTCCCTCCACGGCAGAAGGCTGTGGCAGTTCTTCCGGCTGTTGGATATCGTCCGGCTGCTGGATATCTCCCGGCTGTTTTTTGTATCATCCGGCTGCTGCGTAGTATCCGGTGTTACATGATTTTTACTCTCGGTATCCGTTACCGTTGCAGTATTTGCGGCATCTTCTGCATAAATACTCTGTGGGCACTGTGCCAGCATTCCAGCCACAAGTGCCCCGCAAATTACTTTTTCCATAAACATTTCATCTTCTTTTGTACTCCTTTTTTCTATTGTCTTTTATCAGGCGTTTGCGAAACGCGCTAGTATACGCCTCTTTGTTTATTTTGCAAATATATTACCTCAATTTTATTCTTTCTCCTTATCTTCCTGCTTTTTTCTGTCAGACAAATACCTCCACATCAGCACAATCCCGGCTCCCAGTACCACCAGAGAAAATATCCATGAGACCGCATCTCCCCTGACGCTGAAATCCAGCCAGTGCGTTTCCGTCCGCACAACTGCAATAAAATTTGCCGTCATATGTCCGATCATGGATGCATAGACATTTCCCGCACGATCCATCAGAAGTGCCAGCACCACACCAAGAATCAGTGCGTAAATAAACTGCACGATATTGACATGCACGGCCGCAAAAATCAATGCCGAAATTCCAACCGCAAACGGTTTCGACAGCATATCTTTTAATCTTCCAAAAAGAATCCCCCGGAATACCAGTTCTTCCAGAATCGGGGTAAACACTGCCAGACAAAGAATTTCCATTCCTATTGTACTTCCGTAAAAATCGGTATTTGCCTGCTGGTAACCCATCGAAATTTCCGTCAGTTTCGTCATGGATATGAGATTGTTCAAAGAAATTCCAAAGCATGCCATGATCCCGGCCGCAAAAAGTGCATGACAGATACGTTCCCGGCTGATTCCAAACGGCTGCTTTGCAATCCCTGCCAGTGCCTGTCCCTGACGATAAAACGGAAGCATGGATGGAATTGTAAAAACAGTGGCAATCAGCTGACAGAACACATAATGTGTGGCATCTCCTCCAAATGCCCACTGTGCAATTGTCATAATAATCAGCATCACCGCATAATAAAAAAAAGAAACGGGTATAGAATATACCATATTTTCCCCTAAAATCTCCTTAAAAAAATTCCATACGATATCCTCCCGTTTCTCTTTTTCCCAATTATTTTCTATGTTAAGCGTTTACAACCGCTTAATTTTTTTAACGGTTTTTATGCACGTCACATGTATGCAGCTTACGCAGCAGCTCCGGAAGCTGCTCTAGGGGAATCGCACATGCCTGCTACTCCTGCTGCTTTCATTTCTTCCACATCCCCGAACCCATAACTGACTGCAATACAGAAAATTCCAAGTTCTTTCGCCCCGTTGACATCAAACATCGTATCCCCGATCAGACACATCTCGGATTTTGGAATATGACTCCAGCGGCGCATGACTTCCTTAAGAATCTCGGATTTTTTTATCCCGTGTACCATCAAATGTTGCACCTACCACATCATCAAACAGCGGAAGAATCCCGAAATGCTCCAGAATCCGTCTGCAGGATACTTCCGGCTTGGAAGATGCCATGCCAATCCGGTATCCCTGTTCTTTTAATGTACGGATACACTTTTCCACACCCGGATATAACTTACACTCAAAAATTCCCGTCGTATTGTACCGTTCCCGGTATTTCTGCACAGCCTCATACGCTTTTTCATGCGAAAATCCATAATATCTTTCAAAACTCTCCGAAAGCGGCGGCTGATAAACCGGTATAATTTTGCCGTATCCGGCTCCTTAATTCCGTAAAAATCAAGCGTAAATAAAACACATTTTATGATTCCCTCGGAAGAATCAATAAGCGTTCCGTCCAGATCAAACAAAATGGTGTTCATTATTTCTTTACTCCTTTGGTATCGCGGTTTCCCACATGCAGACGATTCAAAGCAACCGGCTTTCCTTTTCACCTCGACCTCTTTCTCCTCACCTTCATGCAGCACATGAATACTTTTCAGTTCATCCCCGGCAGCCAGTTTCATGCCACGCACGCCCACCGCACCTTTCTTTTTCTGCGGAATTTGTGCACAGTCAATCCGAAGAAACATATCTTTTCTTTGTT
>VOFJ01001785.1_pt1 | contig 53383 bp, 96 predicted proteins | sample 5384081 | NCBI WGS metagenome assembly VOFJ01 (sample SAMN12384729, study PRJNA508395) | human gut metagenome | isolation source: healthy gut I | host: Homo sapiens | reverse complement strand
CTACGCCATGTATTGCTATGACCTTCAGGGTTGGTTTCGTTCTCGCAGAAGCGAGTAGAATAAAAAGCGTGGATATGGAAGCAACCCCTTTGGCAGAAGAACTGGGTCACGATGATTTTCTTCCTTCGCCTTGATTCTTCCCACAGGTCTGCGCCAATCGAGCGGATAGTGCGGTTGGGATGGCATTGGGGAGATAAACCTTCCATCCACCAGTGCAGAAAAACAAAGCTGGAGTAATTAATCGTCGGTGAAACCAATGACCTTTTGATACTGGTATTTCTTCCAGAAAGGCATCGAACACTTTTCATCAATCATTGGAATACGTGGATGCCAGCTTTGCGGTGTCAAGCATGAGTTTACATTGAAAGACGTGCGCACATCTTCCCGTCGATAAACAAAGATTGGGTTGATGCGATCGTGGTTTTTGAATCAACATCCCGCGACCGCAGCACTCGCCAAATGCAGCCAGTACCAAGCATTACGAAACAACGGAACCATCTGCGATATCGAGTTATTGGCGATGCATTGGCAACGCATTGTTCGGCAACAGTCAGAGCTACGACGCTTTGTCTTTTCCAGCAGTGGCTCTTTTTGATTTCAGCCATAACGCCCTCCGTTGGTTCAAGCGCAGCAGTCCATCATAGCCATTGTAAGGTTGATGCAAGGTGTATGTATTGATTTATTAATTGTTGTTTTGAATCCTTTTTAAAAATCAGTGGGTGTTGAATTTTTATATCGCTGTGTTCTGTTTTGCTGGATACGAGTTTTTTTCGAAATCCATCGGAATTTTATGGTTGTTTTATTATATTTATAGTTCGTCATGGTGGACTGCCTGTGATCATATACTCTTTGAGAAATGTATTCGTCAAACAGTTCGTTCAGAAGTGGTGATAATGCCATATCGATCAGGGCCGAAGGTTGTCCTTCGATTGCTCTTTACCTCCCTTTCTTTCTGGTAGTCTGCTCAACTCAGATAGACCTGATCTGTGTTCGCCATTGGGAGCATAGTGTAGCGTGGAACATAAGGCCATCCTTTCATTGATTCACCTCTCCAGAGTAAACTATCAGAGAACCTCTTCTTGTTGCCATCTCCTTTCTCACCTCAAAATCTCATCAAGGAGAACAGTCATATCCTGATGACGGCCCGCGGTATTAAGGTCCGTCCTGCCTTAATAGATGGCCACAAGTTGTTCTGTCCCTTGCAACGATGCCGCGTAAAAGCGAATTTTATTGAGTGGTTCTCCATGTAATACCCAGTTGAACGGAGTATGCTGTTTCATTCTAAAGGTATCCAAATACTTTCAAAGATTTGTAGACCATTAAGCGATTGCAACGCGCCGATTTTGTAAATCGCACTGGCTTCAGTGAGCCTCAAATGTATGCGTAGTCCCATTGAGTATTCGGCACCTCTTGATAGCGGACGTGAATTTTTTTCTTGCCAGCACCACATGGCTCCAGCTCTGACTTCCGGTTCGATACAAATGCCATATACTTCCACCTCTTTTCTCTAGTTTCTGTTCTTTTCATCTCCAAATCTGTCACTTTATCAAGCGACTATCCCTATTTGTTTATCCTCAAAGTTACTTTCCTCGAAGAGAGCTTCCCTCACTATGTTTTTCCATTTCATTCATTTGTCAGCCCCATGAGGTGTTGATACGTTCTTTATCTCATCGGCGAAAAGTCTGTTCCAACAGCACAACAGATGGTCATTGAAAGCGGGGCTCGATCAATGCAGAACGTCGCAAGTTATTGCTGCTGGAAATACGTGAGGTCATAGCAGCAGCAATCAGCGGTCGGAGCGAGACTTTGTTTCCAAACATCATTTTGAATAAATGATGACAGGATGCTTTCACCTGTTTGAGCCGTAATGTGGATCAAGGTCAGCAAAATAAATCTCGCCACGTCGAAAGTTAAAAATTTTAGTCATGGATAAACGATATATGGTCAACCCCCTTTTTCGCTATGAGGCAAGCACCGTTCTCCGTCTTTGCAGTGAAAGGAAAACCATGAGCATGAAGCGTTTTACTGTTTAATGGAAGGCTCTTGGTACGGCTGGAGCCGTTGTAGAATCTTTTGATGCATATACTTTTGATAGTTCGGTCCGCTCATGGCTGACCGCTGCGATGGGTTGTCACGGGGCTTGTACGCTTGAGCTGACGAAGATTAACCGCACCGGGGTCGTATTCGTGATCGTACAGAGCGATGAAACGGACAACGCCTTGCAGTACCTCGGATCGAAGCGAATCAATGTCGCCTTCCGTAGCTGCCCAGAACACGGGAGAGCCTCGTATATGCGTTCGCCATGCTGCCCGATACTCACAAAGGCCGTAGCGATGCAAGCGATTTTCCATTTTGCATGGCTCTGATTGAAGCTCAGGCCAAATCCAGCACGCTGGGTAGCACTCTGAAATGCGATGGCTTCCGGTCGCCGCCATGAATTTTTAGAGAGGCTTTGCACCTGCCGTAAGCGGTGCCGAGATACCCGGTTGCTGTGCAAACAGCAGGGGCTTCTCCCTGTTCGGTCAAAGCCAGAGTACACCTTGCAGACGATGTTGAGATCGGAATTGCTGTTCAGCAGCTTGCGGGCAGCGATGGTGTGCTGACCATCAAAGGGACATAGTAGTGACCGTCACGATAACTGACCTTGGAATTTGCGTTGGCAATGCGCTCGTCAAATTCAGCAGCGATGCGCTTGACGCGGCTGGCGTTGAGATACCGCTGGTAGTAGCTACGAGGAACCTCCAGAAACTTATCATCATATCACTGGATGACCATTTCGTGATAGAAACGAGTTTAATCATAGGCACCCTTCCCTTCCAGTTTAACGATATACGCTTTTGCTTTCTGCAAAAGTCTGTAACGACCTTTGACGAATGTTCGGATTTTTTAAGGAACTCACGGATAATGTTCAAAGCAGACATCCAGACGATGAATCGTTGCATCCGCTGCCGTTCCACCTCACCGAGTACCTTCTGCATCGGCCACCTGCTCAACGGATCTGAAATGTCGCACCATCCAGAAAGAGCAGAATGCCATCATCCGAAACACCAGGGATAAGATCATGGTAATCCAGGGCGCAGCCGGAAGCGGCAAGACCTCCATTGCCTTGCACAGAATTGCCTATCTTTTGTATCACGACCGCAAGAATCTGAAATCCTCCAATATCCTGATCCTGTCTCCCAACAGCATTTTTTCTGATTATATTTCCCATATACTTCCGGAACTGGGAGAGGAAAATATTAAAGAAATGAGCTTTGATCTTTTGCCTACAGACAGTTGAAAAGATACGGTATCTGACTGCGAAGACCGTTATGACCAGATTGAGCGCAGCCTGAATTTCCCGGATATGCCTTCCTTATATAAGGAAAAACAGTCCAGGGAATTTTTGAATCAGATGGAGGGGTATCTCACCTCCTTAGAAGATGAGCTGATGGATTTTCATGATGTGGAATATAAGAGCTTTACGAAAAAGGAAGAGGAGATCATTGATCTTTTTACTTTAAATTTCGGGATATCCCTCTGTTATCACGTATGGAGGCAGTTGCAGAGAATTTCATTGATGAGGTAGAGACGCTTCGGGACAATGATATGGATGAGGAAGAACGTGCCATTGTAATGGAGAAATTCATGAATATGTATGAGACACAGGATCTCTATGTGATCTACAGCCGTTTTCTGGAAAGCTGCGGCTATCCGGGACTTCCTCATGTACAGCTTCAGAGCGAAAGCTTCGGTACGAGGACGTCTATCCGGTGCTTTACATGAAGTACCGCCTTCTTCGCCAGACCAGTCACAATGGTATCAAGCACCTGGTAGTAGACGAAATGCAGGATTATTCAAGGCTTCAGTATCTGATCCTAAAAATGATGTTTCCCTGTCGTATGACCATCCTGGGGGGACAAAGCCCAGACTATGGAAGATGAGGCTCAGGATGTCCTTGGTTTTTACCGAAAATTTTCGGAAAAAGAGATCCGCAGGATCGTCATGAACAAAAAGCTACCGAAACACTGTGGAGATTGCTTCTTATGCGAATCAGCTTGCAGGGATTACAGATATGGATTTGTTTGATCGTCATGGCGATCCGGTGGAAGAATTATTTTTTAAAGGGAAAAAACAGCAGGCAATGGAAGCGGCTCTGGACGAGCTTGTGAATAAGCTTCAGCTGGGAACGGAACAGTTTGAGACAGCTGCGTTGATCCTTCGCACGGAATCTGAGGCAAAAGAAGCCGCCCGCATTTTGAAAGAAAAAAACTGGAAAATACAGGGTTTGATATGGAAAATCGTTTCTCGTACCTGCATCGTGATAGCAACAGCTTCTGCAAAGGCCTTACAGTTACTACGTTTTATCTTGCAAAAGGTCTGGAATTTGACCAGGTATTTTCCCTGTTCCCTGCAGCAGATCAGAGCCGATTGCAAAACAGGGACGTTATATTGCAGCTACCAGAGCGCTTCATAAATTGCATATGTACGAATATGGAAAATAAATATTACAAAAGTATGACAAACAGAGCGTAAAATAAAAAAGAAATTCAGGTTAGCAAAAAACATGCTGTCAAATACAACGTACATTTTGCAGACAGGATTTTACCAACACTCTTTGAAAAAAAAATGTATAAAGTTCGTCACGAAAGTTTATAATATTTTCACAGCAAATTTAGATTCTGCAGTGGGAAATCCATTGACAGGCTTGTAATAAAATTGTAAAAATACAGCTCGGAGATTTTTATAAACGAGAAATATTTTCGTTTTGTTAATGAAATAGAAGAATGTAGATTTACAAAATTTACTTATGAAAAAAAAATAAGGAGGATACTATGAAGAACAAAAAAGATTTTAAAGCAATCTTAACGATATCAGCAATTGTTTCCTGCAGCTGCTACAGGCTGCAGCTTTGGCGGAGACGAGCCGGAAGAACAGGTAGTGGTAACTGAGACACCTGCTCCGGAAGCAACCGCTACACCTACTCCGGAGCCAACCATCGCGCCAGACGTACAGGACAGCACCTATACATCAAGCAATGGGGCTGTCTCCATTAAGCTTCCAGATGCTACCTGGTCCAATAAGGCGGATGAGGCAGATATGCTCAGCTTCGAATCCCCGGAGCAGGGTAAGATCCTGATCCTTCATGGACAGGGGAGAAGAGGATATGTCTTCTGCTATGCTTCCGGATACGCAGGATCTGGCTGTGGCATTAGAGCAGGCTTCTGACCTTGCAGAAGGTACTGACTTTGAGATCCAGGATTATACCGCCAGTGATGTGGGAGGGAGTAGGCGTTTATTCTTACACTGTGAAGTACACAGATGCTTCCAAGAGCGGCGGATATGTTTATGCGATCCCATAAAATTTATAAGAGCTCTGATGAGTATTACAATATCTGCGGATCTGTTGTGGATGAGGCTTCTTATGCAGGAGTTAAGGCTGCAGTTGATTCCTTCGGAATTGCAGGAGAGTCTTCTTTGAAAGCTGCTGCACCGGTACAGTCTTCTGACAGTGCAGACGGAAGCACTGAGGGAAGCACAGATGGTTCCACTGACGGAACACAGAGTGCAGGTACTGATTCTGCGTCCTCAGGTGATGGAAGCAGTGATGGAACAATCACAAACTCCGGCGGATTTACCCAGGAGCAGCTTACAGACACCAACCAGACCAGAACTATTTACCGTAACTCCGATGGCCATCCCCTTGTAATTACTCCGGATGGAAATGGAAACTGGGTTGACTTTGATGGAAATACCTATCGTTTTGTGAATAATGAGGATGTTTACGATCAGAATGATGTGGATTATTACTGGCATGGAGAAGGTGCAGACGTATATTATATGCCTGTAGAGTAATAACAGAAAAAGCAGAATGTTGACTTACACGGACACAGCTACCCGGATGGATGGCTGTGTCCGTGACAGTTGGAGGGAATATGGATAATTTTCAGGCTTATGGCGAATTTGCCAGAGTATATGATATGTTCCAGGACAATGTGGACTACCAGACCTGGGGCAAATGGCTGAAGCAGCAGCTTGCAGCGCAGGGAATCACAGACGGACTTGTGCTGGATCTTGGCTGCGGCACCGGAACTATGACTGAGATACTGGCAGAGGCTGGCTATGACATGATCGGAGTGGATAATTCCGGGGAAATGTTGGCAGAGGCCATGGAGAAACGGGTAGAGTCCGGGCATGACATCCTGTATCTTCTTCAGGATATGCAGGAGTTTGAACTTTATGGAACCGTACGGGCTGTGGTAAGCGTGTGTGACAGTCTGAATTACATAACAGAGGAAGAGGAGCTGGAGCATGTGTTTGCCCTGGTAAATAATTATCTGGATCCTCGAGGGAATTTTTCTGTTTGATATGAATACGGTTTATAAGTATCAGACTATGATCGGGAATACTACGATTGCTGAGAACCGGGATGAGGGAAGCTTTATCTGGGAGAACAGCTATGATGAGGAGACCGGGATTAATACATATGAGCTGGCTCTGTTTATTCCAAGAGAGGACGGACTTTATGAGAAAGGATGAGGAGGTTCACTATCAGAGAGCCTATTCTTTGGAGAAGATCAAGGAACTTATTGGAAAAAGCAGGGATGGAGCTTGGCAGTGTATGATGCTTATACACTGGAGCCACCGAAGGAAGATAGCGGCAGGCTTACCTTTGTAGTAAGGGAACATGGTAAATGATAATATAATAATAAGATAAATAGCTATAGGATTACGATTAACATTAAACAGTATAGATTGAGAATACACATGAATGATTATATCATCCGCGCGACTGCAGCGAACGACCAGATCCGTGCATTTGCGGCAGTGACCACTGAAATGGTGGAGACTGCAAGAGAGCATCATAATACAAGTCCGGTGGCTACAGCAGCGCTTGGAAGACTTCTTACTGCAGGAGCCATGATGGGCTCTATGATGAAGGGAGAAAAAGATGTTCTGACCCTTCAGATCAAGGCCGGCGGTCCCCTTCAGGGAATTACGGTAACTGCCGATTCCCAGGGAAATGTAAAGGGCTATGTAGGAAATCCAGATGTCTGCATTCCGGCAAATTCCAAAGGGAAGCTGGACGTTGCAGGAGCAAAGTTGGTCCTGGATTCCTTCGACTGTGATTAAAGATATGGGGCTAAAAGAGCCTTTACAGCGGACAGGTTATGCTTCAGACCTGTGAGATCGCAGAAGACTTGACCTATTATTTTGCAACAAGTGAGCAGGTACCGTCCGCAGTTGGACTTGGAGTCCTGATGAATAAGAATAATACAGTACGCCAGGCAGTTGGGTTTATTGTACAGCTGATGCCATTTGCAGAGGAAGAAGTGATTTCCAGGTTAGAGCAGAAACGTACAGAAGATCAACTCTGTCACCAACCTGTTAGAGGAGGGACATACCCCGGAGAGTCTGCTGGAGAAAGTGTTGGAAGGCTTTGACATGCAGATTAACGAGAAGATGGACACCCGCTTCCACTGCAACTGCTCCAAGGAGCGAGTAGCGAAAGCGTTGATCAGCATCGGCAGAAAAGAATTAAACGAAATGATCCAGGAAGGCAAGCCAATCGAGATGAACTGCCATTTCTGTAATACCAACTACAATTTTACAGTAGAAGAGCTGAAAGAAATTCTAAGAAGATGCAAATAAGCTGAATTGAGACAGAATCACTATTTTCCGTCGTAGACGCACATCTTGCAGAAAGCCTTTTTCAAACATGCTCTAAGGCGTGGAAATGGTTAGATAAGAGAGGACTAGGATATGAATCGGGATTTATTAAAGTAGCGGCAGGAACGCCGCAGGTTACAGTTGCTGATTGTAAGGCCAATACCAGTGCAATTCTGAAAGTAATCCAGTGAAATGGAGACACAGCATGCAAAGCTGATGGTACTGCCGGAGCTTTGCATCACAGGCTATACCTGCCAGGATCTTTTCCTTCAGAGAAGACTGCTGGACAGTGCCTGGGAGAGCCTTCTGACTATTGCAGAGGAGACTGCGGATGTGGATGCGCTGATCTTTGTGGGACTTCCTATGCGGATGAACGGCAAGCTCTACAATGTGGCAGCAGCATTGAACCACGGAAATATTCTTGGATTTGTACCTAAGACTCATATTCCCAACTATAATGAATTCTATGAGCAGAGACACTTTTGCTTCTGGGGCGGATGTGTGGACAGATGTGACAGTTGGGGGAGGAAAGCGTACCTTTTGCCAGCAATCTGATTTTCTCATGTGAAGGATTGCCGGAGCTGACAGTTGGCGCAGAAATCTGCGGGGATCTGTGGGTTCCACTTCCGCCTAGTGTAAATCTGGCACAGGGCGGTGCCCATATTATCGTCAATCTTTCAGCCAGTGTGATGAGATGGTTGGCAAGGATTCCTACCGCCGTGATCTGGTGAAGGGTCAGTCTGCCAGACTGGTGTGCGGCTATATTTACGCCACAGCAGGAGAGGGTGAATCCTCCCAGGATCTGGTATTTGGCGGACAGAACCTGATCGCAGAGAATGGCACCATGCTGGCAGAGGCGAAGCGCTTCCAGAACACTGTGATCTACGGAGAAATTGATGTGCAGAGACTGGCAGATGAGAGAAGAAGACTTTCCACCTATCCGGCATCTGATGATGCTGACTGCCAGATCGTACCTTTTTGAGGTGGAAGTGGAAGAGACCTCTCTTACCAGGAAGTTTGCCCCCCTATCCTTTCGTACCTTCTGTAAAAGAAGAGCGTGATATGCGCTGTGAGGAGATTCTGAACATTCAGGCTATGGGACTTAAGAAAAGAATGAGCCACATCCACTGTCAGAAGGCAATGGTTGGTCTTTCCGGGGGGACTTGATTCCACACTGGCATTGCTTGTAATTGCACGTACTTTCCAGCTGATGGGACTGCCATCTGAGAATATCCGCTGCATTACCATGCCATGCTTTGGCACCACAGACAGAACTTACCAGAATGCCTGCAAATTAAGCCAGTGCCTTGGTGCTGCTCTGACGGAGGTAAATATTAAAGAGGCGGTAAATATCCATTTCCGTGATATCGGTCACGACGATTCTGTTCATGATGTAACCTATGAGAACTGTCAGGCCAGAGAGCGTACGCAGATTCTTATGGATATGGCAAACCAGGAGGGAGCACTTCTTGTGGGAACCGGTGACCTTTCCGAGCTTGCTCTTGGATGGGCAACCTATAATGGAGACCATATGTCCATGTATGGTGTAAATGCCTCTGTTCCCAAAACGCTTGTAAGACATCTTGTCCGCTATTATGCAGATACCTGTGGCGAGAAAGAGCTGGAAGAAGTTCTTCTTGATATTCTGGATACCCGGTAAGTCCGGAGCTTCTGCCGCCTAAGGACGGGCAAGATCGCACAGAAAACGGAGGATTTGGTTGGTCCTTATGAGCTGCATGATTTCTATCTGTATTACATGCTGCGTGCAGGATTTACACCGGATAAGATCTATCGCATTGCCTGCCGTACCTTTGAGGGTACCTATGACAAGGCTACGATCCTGAAATGGCTGAAAACCTTCTACCGCAGATTTTTTTGCCCAGCAGTTCAAGCGCTCCTGTCTTCCTGATGGCCCGAAGGTAGGTAGTGTGGCGCTGTCTCCAAGAGGTGACCTGCGTATGCCAAGTGATGCAAGCGCAGCGGTATGGATGGAAGCTCTGGAGAAGCTTGAAGTATAAAACGATTGTGCGGTATGCTTTCCATGTATTTTACAGCTGTATTTCGCGGAGCATGCAGCTGTAAAGGCAGGAAATAATTAGGTTTGTTTATTGCTCTGCCGGCGGAGAACTTACATGGTTCTCCGCCTTTTTTTAATGCATCTTCAATGGCAGAAATAAGCAGCTGTGACGGTATATTTCCTGTCTGTGGAATATTTCAGGTCGTCCAGGGACTGGCTGTCAACAATCTGGCTGGCCAGTGACTCCAGAGAAGGCTTTACCAGCGGAAACATGGCAGTGGTGCTTTCACTTAAATTTACCAGCTCAATAGACTGGATATTGTTTTGATCTACTGTAACTTCCACGTCAAAAGTATTTTTTTATTCAAAGTAAAGGGAACTGCGGTAAACGCCAGGCGTATAAAGCCCCTCTCCAGCAGCAGAAGTGGTCTGGCTTTTTCCAGGCCCGAACATAAAAAGTAGATCAGGATTCCCAGAAGAACAGCAAGAATCAGAAAAGGCGATGGTATATACCACTTCCTTCATATGTAACACGATGATCCTGGTTTTCGAACTCATGGACTGCGCCTCCTGTATCGCACTGATAATGAAAAAAAATAATCCTGGCCGCAAAACCAGGCTCTAATCTTCTTATTCTATCCTATTATCAAAGCATGGAAAATATGATAGAATATAAAACAGAATGATTTTTTTATCAGATATAGGCTTTTTTATTCCATACAATTGGCAGAAGGAGGAAAAAACGTGTCCCTACAATTCATCATCGGCAGCTCCGGTATTGGCAAGACGCATTATGCATGTGAACAGATCATCCGGGAATCTATGGAAAATCCACAGCACCTGTACTATATTATCGTCCCGGAACAGTTTACCATGCAGACACAGAAAAAACGTAGTCGAAATGCATCCCGGAAAGGGAATCCTGAATATCGATGTGCTCAGCTTTCAGCGCCTTGCCTATCGTATTTTCGAGGAGACAGGCGTTGCCATGGAAGTGCTTCTGGATGACACTGGAAAAAGGATGGTTCTTCAGAAGCTGGTGCAGAAGCATCGAAAAAAATCTGCCCTATCTTGGCAGCCAGATGAACAAACCGGGCTATCTGGACGAAGTGAAATCTCTGATTTCAGAATTTATGCAGTATGATATCCGGGAAGAAGAACTGCAGGACACAATGCTGGGAAAAACAGGGGAAGACTCTCTTCTTCATATGAAAATGCAGGATGTGGGTGTCCTCTATCAGGCCTTTCTTCAATATCTGGAAGGTCATTATATGACCGGCGAAGGCGTGATGGACGCTTTGAAAAAAGCCATTCCTTTTTCTGATAAACTGAAAAAATCCGTACTCCTTCTGGATGGCTTCACCGGTTTTACTCCGGTGCAGATGAACGTGATCCGGGAACTTTTAAATGTCTGCGATAAGGTTCTGGTAACTGTCACCATGGATGCCAGAGAAAATCCTTTACAGATGGGAAAACCACATCAGTTATTCTATATGAGCAGGAAAATGATCCACACCTTGTCCGGTCTGACCAGCAATCTGGATGATCCCGTTCTTCTGAAGGATGAGAGAAAGGGCCGCTTTGGAAATTCCACCTCCCTTGACTTTCTGGAGAAGCATCTTTTTCGCTACAGAAGATCTGTCTATGAGAAGAAACAGGAAGAAATCTGCATATTTTGCAGCAGAATCCCCTGTAAAGAACTGGAAGAGACAGCCAGGAGAATACGCCGTCTGGTCCGTGAAAAAAAATCTGAAATACGGAGAAATCGCTGTGATTACCGGAAATCTGGAGGCGTACAAAAGTATTGCATCTCAGGTATTCGAGGAATCCCGGATCCCTTATTTCCTGGATGAGAAGCACACCATTCTGATGAACCCATTTATAGAATATATTCGTGCTGCTCTTGAAATGGTTACAAAGGGTTTTTCCTACGAAAGTGTTTTCCGGTATCTGCGCTGTGATATGTCCGGCCTTGGAAGGGACCAGGTGGATATGCTGGAGAATTATGTGCTTGCCCTTGGAATTCGCGGTTACAAAAAAGTGGTCCGAGAAGTGGGTGAGAGTTTACCGGACCATGAATCCGGAGGATATTCAAGTCCTGAACGAATACCGGGAAATATTTGTGAGTGAGGCTGAGATCCTGGCTCAGGGATTTTCCAGTGGAAAGAGAAAAAAGTATGTGAATATTGTTATAGTTTATATCAGTTTATCGAAAGCTGTGAAATACAGAAAAAACTAAAAGAAACAGGAGCTTTTCTTTAAAGAAAAAGGAGAAAAAAGCTCTGGAAAAAGAATACGCCCAGATATACGGAATTGTTATGGAACTTCTTGACCGCATGGTAGAGATCCTTGGAGAGGAAGAAATTACAAGAACGGAATTTGTCCAGCTTCTGGAAACTGGTTTTGCCAAGTCAAAGGTTGCGCTGATCCCGCCCAGTATGGATCAGGTCCTTGTTGGAGATATGGAAAGAACCCGTCTGAAAGAAATAAAGGCATTGTTTTTTGTAGGTGTAAACGAGGGGAATATTCCGAAAAATACAGACTCTGGCGGAATTTTGACCCAGATGGACAGAGAATTCTTTTGCAGATGAGGGAATGGAGCTTGCACCAGGTCCGAAAAGAGCTGATGAACACCCAGCGCTTTTATCTGTATCTGAATCTGACAAAGCCAAGAGGGTGAGCATTTGTGCCTTTCCTACAGTTTATCAAATGGAAAAGGAGAACCTATAAGTCCTGCATATCTGATCCACAGTATACAGGCTCTGTATCCCGGACTGGAGGTGAAAAAATGCAGGTGATGAGGAATTCAGCCTGAACGCCATGGAGCTTCCGGGAACCAGTCTGGAATGCTTCCTGAAAGGTCTTGAAGAGGGCGCTGTGGGACAGGGAAGTCCTTTGTACAGCGAGCTTTACAGCTGGTATCTTAGAAGTCCTAAATATAGGACTTTAGCCAGGAAGCTGGTGGAGGCTTCCAGAACCAGAAAGCCTGCCGATATTATCAGCGAAAGTGTGGCAAAGGTTCTCTATGGAGAGGTGTCGCCCTACAGTGCCACCAGGCTGGAGCGTTATTCTGCCTGTGCTTTTTGCCCATTTCCTCCAGTATGGTCTCAAACTTACGGAGCGTGCAGAGTATGAATTCCGCGCCATGGATATGGGAAATATTATGCACAAGGTGCTGGAGTCTCTGATAAAGGAAGTGAACAAAGAAAAGCTTTCTCTGGCAGAGCTTTCTGAGGAAGAGCGGGATGCGCTGGCAGACCGCCTGGTAGATGAAATAAGTGCAGATTATGGCAATACCATTCTAAAAAGCAGTGCACGCAATGAATATATGATCCAGCGCACCAAGCGAATGGTACGAAGAACTGTGTGGGCAATTCAGAAACAGCTGAAATCCGGGGAATTTGAGCCGGAAGGTGTGGAAGTTGTTTTTCAGGGCGGTCGGATCGATCGCGTGGATACTATGGAGACAGATGATGGGAAGTTGTATGTCAGGGTTATTGATTATAAGACCGGGAATACTTCTTTTTGATCTGGTTTCTTTGTATCATGGTCTGCAGCTGCAGCTGATGATCTACATGGACGGTGCCCTTACCGTAGAGCAAAACAAGCATAAGGATAAAGATGTGATTCCTGCAGGGGTATTTTATTACAATATTAAGGATCCTATGATTCAGGAAAAAATAGATGCAGATATAGAGACTGTCCAGGAGAAAGTGCTGAAGGAACTAAAGATGAATGGACTGGTTCTGAAAGACAAAGAACTGGTACAAAAAAATGGACAGTTCCCTTGTGTCAATTCCCGTATCTTTTAACAAGGACGGAAGTTTCCGGAAAAAATTCTTCTGTAGCCTCAAAAGAGCAGTTTGATATTTTAAACCGTTATGTAAAAACAAAGATTTCTCATATCAGACAGTCCATTATGACCGGAGATGCCCAGGTTTCTCCATATATGCTGGGAAAGAAAAAATGCCTGTACCTACTGTCCTTACAGTGGCGTATGCGGTTTTGACATGGACATTCCAGGCTATGAATTCCGCAGGCTGAAAAACTTTTACAGATGAAGAGCTGTGGGATGCTTTTTGTGAAGGAGGTGGATGAATAATGGCAGTGAACTGGACGAAAGAGCAGGAGCAGGTTATTAATTTAAGAAACCGGAATATTCTGGTAAGTGCAGCAGACTGGTTCCGGAAAGACTGCGGTGCTTGTGCAGCGAATTCTAAAAAGGTGATGGATCCGGAGCATCCTGTTGACATTGACAGGCTGCTGATCATGACGTTCACAAGAGCAGCAGCAGGGGGAAATGCGGGAACGAATTGCAAATGCCCTGGAGGATGCTCTCTGTGAGAATCCGGACAATGAGCATCTGCAGCGCCAGACTACCTTGATCCATACGGCGCAGATCACCACGATAGATGGCTTCTGTGCTTATGTGATCCGCAATTATTTCCATCTTATTGGTCTGGATCCTGGTTATCGGACAGGAGAAGAGGGAGAATTGAAGCTTCTGAAAGAGGACGTGATGAAGGAGCTTCTGGAGAACTATTACATAAAAGATGACAAAAAGTTTAAGTATTTTATCGAATGCTACGCATCAGGCAAAACAGATGATGGAATCAAAGAACTGATTTATTCTCTGTATAATGCTGCCATGAGCAATCCATATCCGGATACCTGGCTGGAAGAATGCATAGATAGTTATAGAAATATGGATTTAGAGTCTGTAAAATCATCAGAAATGGATGAATTTGTTATGGAAAAACATTACGGAGGATCTTTGCCAGGCAAAGGAACTGATTACCCAGGCAAGAAGCTTTTTGCAATGCGCCAGGAGGACCATACCTGTATGATGAAGCACTGCAAAGTGATCTCATCCTCATTCGTGCAGCAGAAGAGAAAGCCGCCGCCGGTGATTTTGACGGAGCAGGAGAGCTTCTTGGCAAACCGGCTGTTTGCCGCGCTTTCCAGAAAGAAACCAAAAGATCCTGTAGATGATACGCTGAAAGAGCAGGTAAAATCTCTTCGGGAAAATGCAAAGGATATTTTAAAGGATATTGGAACACGGTATTTTTTCCGCAAAGGAGGAGGAACTTCCAGTGCTTCTGGAAACCTGCCGGGAGCCTGTAGAAATGCTGGTGGAGCTTACCAGGGAATTTATCCGTATGTATGGAGAGAAGAAGCGGGAAAAAAAATATTCTGGACTTTACGGACATGGAGCATTTTGCGCTGCAAATTCTGATTCAAAGGGTTCATGCAGCGGAAGAAAATGGCGAAAACGACGGTAATTGGACTGGAGAGAGCAAGTATATTTATCACATGAGTCCGGCAGCACGTGAACTTTCCCTGAAATATGACGAGGTCATGGTGGATGAGTACCAGGACAGTAACCTGGTACAGGAAATGATCACTAACTGTGTTTCCGGCTGGGCAGATGGAAGAAAAAATATATTCATGGTAGGTGATGTGAAGCAGAGCATTTACCGGTTCCGCCTTGCCAGACCAGAGCTTTTTATGGAAAAGTATGAACAGTACAGTTTAACGGACAGTACGGAACAGCGAATCGATCTTCATAAAAATTTCCGCAGCCGGTCTCAGGTATTGGATAGTGCAAACTTTATTTTCCGTCAGATTATGGGAACAGATCTTGGTGGAATTGCCTACGATAAAAAGCCGCAGCTCTTTATCCTGGAGCTGTGTTTCCGGAAGGAAACAAGGAAAGCTTTCTTCCTGCAGAAGTTCTTCTGGTAGAAAAGGATTCTGAAGAACTGGAGGATCTGATGGAAGGAAAGGATGCCCGGGAACTGGAGGTTCTTGCTATTTCCCACAGAATTAAGGAAATTGTGGGAAAAGAGCTGGTACTTGATAAAGAAACCAAAGAATATCGTCCTGCGAAATACGGAGATATTGTAATCCTTCTTCGCACCGCCTCCGGCTGGTCAGAAACCTTTACAGAGGTGCTTTCTGCCCACGGAATTCCTGTGTATGCCGCTTCAAAGACGGGATATTTTTCCGCACTTGAGGTGGTTACGATTCTGAATTATCTGCAGGTCTGCGATAATCCTCTTCAGGATATTCCTTTGACGGGTGTGCTGAGGTCGCCGCTGGTGGGATGTACTACCCAGGAGCTTGCCGTTTTGCGGGAAGAACATCCGAAGGGGATGCTGTATGACAGCGTGTTGAATTTCCTGGAAGAATATGAGGGGCAGGAAAGAACTCTTTACAACAAATTACATGGTTTTATAGTCCTGCTGAATGAAATGCGTGATCTTGCGGTGTACACTCCTGTGCATGAGCTGATTCTTGAGATTCTCCGCAGAACCGGCTATGGTAATTATGCGAAAGCTCTGCCAAATGGTGCACAGCGGAGCGCCAACCTCGCTATGCTGGTGGAAAAGGCAATGGATTATGAGAAGACCAGTTACAGAGGCTTATTTAATTTTGTCCGATATATTGAACATTTGCAAAAATATGAAGTTGATTATGGCGAAGTGAATCTTTCTGGCGCAGGAGAAGGTTCCGTGGAAATCATGACGATCCACAAGAGCAAGGGACTCGAGTTTCCGATTGTAATCCTTGCCGGTATGGGAAAACAGTTCAATATGCAGGATCTGAACGCCAGACTTCTGATTCATCCGGATTACGGTCTTGGCGCTGACGCCATTTTGCCAGACCGGCGGATGTGATTGTGTCAACACTGTATAAGCAGGTGATCCGCCGTAAGCTTCTGGAAGAGACTCTGGGGGAGGAAATCCGAGTACTTTTACGTTGCCTTGACGCGTGCCAAGGAGAAACTGATCATGACCGGAACAATAGGAAATCTGGAAAAAAGGCTGCTTTTCTTTTTATACAGATTCCGCGAAAATGAACAGGAACTTCTTCCGGCAGAAACGAGACTGAATGGAAAAACTTACTGGGATTATGTGCTTCCTGCGCTTGCAAGGCACCGCTGCATGGATGAACTTTTTGAGGAGTTTGGATTGCTGCCATCCCATGATAATCTGCTTTATGATGATCCGGCAGAGTTTCAGGTGAAAAGGATCACAGCGCGGACTTTAACGGAGGCTGAAGTGGTGGAACAGGCTGTCGGGCAGATGGAAGACGATATTCTGGATAACTGGGATTGTGAGAAAATCGTGGATCCTGAAATCAAAGCGGAACTGGAAAAAGCGTTTTGGATTTTGTATATCCTTATGAATATCGTAAAGATATTCCGGTGAAGGTCAGCGTATCGGATTTGAAAAAGAAGAGTTACCATGAAGATACGGATATTGAAGAAGCTGTATATTTCGAACCGGACATTGTTCCGCTGGTTCCAAGATTTATTGAGGAAAAGAAGGAAACGGAAGAGGCGTTCACAGGTTCGGCAAGAGGTACTGCTTACCATCGTGTGATGGAATGTCTGGAGTACAATAAAACGGATAGTGCACAGCAGCTGAAAGAGCAGATCAACGCATTGGTTCAGAGCAAAAAAAATGTCTGAGGCAGAAGCAGAATGTAGCAGAATTTCAGATATTCAGTCTTTTTGTGAATGGGGCACTGGGGCAGAGAATGAAAGTCGCTGCATTATCGGGGCTTTTTCGGGAACAGCCTTTTGTCATTTCCAGAAGTGCTGCTGAAATAGATGAGGCATGGGATCCCAAGGAACGTGTGCTTGTGCAGGGAATCATAGACGCTTATTTTTCTGGAAGGGGATGAGATCGTGCTGGTTGATTACAAGACGGATCGTGTGCGCAGGGGAAGAGCAGAAGCTGGTTGATCTGTATCACACTCAGCTGGAGGATTATGCTCAGGCACTTCATAGAATGACTGGGCGCAGGGTGAAAGAGAAGTATATTTATTCCTTTACGTTGAAAAAAGAGATATTGTTAGGATGATTGCTTGTGTTCGCAGAAGGTGCGTGGATGTGGCGTGCCTGATCTGAGAACTGTGCAAGAACCCGGAAAATCTAAGAGGATAGGATTTTGCTAAAGCGAAGACATGAGAGGCCAAACTCGCTCCTTCGGAGCTCAGACAGTGTCCTCTCATGTCTTCAACGCAAAATCCTGTCCTCTAAGATTTTCTCGGAACCTCCGCAAAGCCCTCAGATCAGGCACGCCACATCCACGCACGTCGCAGGCGGAAGGGAAAGCGAAAATTTGACAAACTTACACTCTCCACCCCGCTGGATACTTATTTTTTCAATGTCCCATTCACAAGTTTTCCAAACCCAAGGGGATACCCTTCCACACAAAGCAAATGCCATCCTTTAGAATGAGCAGCCTCCTCGGGCTCAATTGTAAGAGTTTCCCCTTTCAGATACCGCTCCAGTCTTGGATCATCTACAGAAAGGGAAATCACAGCTTCAGCTTCATTTTTCCGGAAAGCCAGTGCAAGCGGCTGAGCCGGTTCAAACCGGTTTTTTCTTCAGATCTCCCAGATAAAGTCCGTTCCGAATAAACGTAAGTCCTCTGAAATTATAGGAAACAGACGGCAGATAATAAACTTTATCTGCCCGGACCTCCACCCGGTTCCAGTCAAACTCCTGGCCATCTAAAGTTTTCAACCCGATTTCTCTGAAAAATTCTTCCATATACTTCCGACATCTGCAGCCAGACGACTGGTCTTAGAAGTACCAGCGGAAGGTCCAGCCGTTCCCTCCTTTTTGCAAGAGGGCTAGAAAATGCCCCTCCCCCTGCATTCTTATGGGGAAAAATGCGCACACATTTTTTTTCAGTTGTGGATTCCCATCTCCCCCATTCAGGATTTCCGGTGGAAAAGCCCTCATAATCCTCCATGGAAATCAGAGACAGTTCCGGCCGTTCCCTGAGAAGCCAGGAAATGATCTGCTCATCCTCACAAGGTGCAAAGGTACAAGTAGAATAAAGCATCTGTCCTCCCGGCTGCAGCATGTCTGCCGCATTCAGACAAAGCTGTTTCTGAATTCTGAAAGCTCCTCAGACTTCTTAGGAGTCCAGTCTTTGGCAAGAGCTTCCTCCCTTACGGAACATCCCCTCTCCGGAACAAGGTGCATCCAGAATGATCTTATGGAAAAATTCCGGAAAATTCTTTACCATTTTTTCAGGGCTTTTCATTGGAAACAAAAAAGATTGGGAATCCCAAACAGTTCCAGGTTTCGAAGCAGTGCTCTTGCCCTGGTAGTGCTGATATCATTTGCAACCAGAAGTCCTTCACCCTTTAGGGCGGAACCAACTGCAGTTGCTTTTCCTCCAGGAGCTGCACACATATCCAGCACATATTCCCCTGGCTCCACCGGAATACGGGAAGCGGGGGTCATGGCACTTGGTTCCTGAAGATAATAAAGTCCAGCCTGATAAAGAGCACACCGGGATGGCCTTTACATCCTCATTGTAAAAAATAACCATTCGAAACCCATGGGATTTTTTTTTTTCACTTCAAAGGGCACAATCTGTTCAAACTCCTCACAGGAAATCTTTGCCGTGTTTACCCGGAGCCCATAAGTACGCGGCTGTTCATAAGCTGCCAGAAAAGGTTCAAAATCATCCCCAAGCATATCCTTCATCCGATGAAGAAAAGCCTGAGGCAGAGCTGATAATCTATCTGAATCCATAGAAAAATCTCCTTAGTACTGAAATAGAATGATATGAGTGTCAGATTTACTGCGTAAATTTCACGAAAACAGTGAAACACATCTTGCAGAAAGCATTTTTTAAACACATTTTTAGTATAGCGGAAGAAAAAAGAACAAGTCAAACATAAGCAAAAGCAAAAAAGAATCCATTGGAATTTCCTGTCTTTTCCACTATAATTAAAAATAGAATGATCATTAGAGCGTGTTTGAAAAATTATTCCTACAAATCATACTCCGGAAACGGTGTAAACAGCAATATACTTATAAAACAAGAGAGTGAGGGTATGAAATGCCAAAAGAAAAAATCAGCCTGAATTCTATTTACATATCAGAACGTTTACAAAAATCCCTGCAGCCTGTTTCCAACAGCGCGCTGACAGCCATAACAGCCCCTATGGGATATGGCAAAACAACCGCCGTAAACTGGTATCTGTCCAGACTGGCGAACGACAGTCTGGCTTTGCTGATCCGGATCAGTATCTTACTCCCAAAACTCTTTCCATCTTCTGGAAAAGTGTGCAAAATGCATTTTCCTTCGCAGGTCTTAACTTTCTGGAAAACTACGATTGCCCGGAAGATGAAGCCTCCGCTGGATTTTTGACGGAAATTCTATGCTATCAACTGGAAAAAATGTGAAAATTGTTATATTTTTTATAGATGACTTTCATCTGTTAAAAAGATGACCGGGCGGCCACTTTCCTGTGCAGAATGGCAGGGAGGATTCCGGAAAATGTGCATCTGATCGTAGCAAGCCGAAATCATTTTATCAGTGATGACTGGATTGTAAGACTTGGAGGAAGACTTCACAGAATAGAAATAGACGATCTGCGTCTAAACGCTGGGGAGCTGTCAGCCTATATTCGCCGCTGCGGAACCAGCCTGACAGACAGCCAGCTTGAGCAGCTTCTGAAATCCAGCGAAGGATGGTTCGCAGCTGTTTACCTGAATTTGTGTTCTTTTTTCAAAATCAGGAGAATTGCCAGGAAAAAAACATCTGATATTTACCAGATGTTTTCCGCTTCCATGCTGAATCCTTTGCCAGAAGACAGAAAAGAATTTTTAAGTGCCATGGGGCTTGCAGATGAATTCACGGAAGAGATGGCAGAATTTATTACAAAAAGAGAAGACGTACACCAGATCCTGAAAACGCTCACCAGGCAGAATGCTTTTTGTCACCTGCCTGAATGACGGGCAGACTTACCGCTTTCACCATATGATGAAAGAGTGCGCGTTTCGTGCGTTCAGAACACTGGATGATTCCAGACAGGCTTTCTATTATGAAAGATATGGTGCATGGTATGAAAAACATGGTGCCTATATCCATGCCTTGTCAGCATACCGGCGAAATCAGAATTTTGCAGCTATTCTCCGGGTGGTGCAAAAAGATGCCGGAATCTTACTTGCTTCTTTAAAACCGGAAGAGGTTCTGGAAGTTTTGAACAGATGTCCGGTTTCCGTTTTAAAAGAATATCCGCTTGCAATTCTGGTTCTTATGAGATGCATGTTTAACTGGAAAAATATTCCCAAAATGCTGGAACTGAAAGCACTTCTTCTGGCATCCATCAGAGAACATCCAAAGCGGTCGTGAGGAAGAGAAAGGAGAGCTTCGGGGCGAATGCGACCTGATCCAGAGCTTTCTTATGTACAATGATATTTCGAGAATGAGTCAGTTTCACCGCAGTGCCAGCGAGAAGATGACAAGACCTGCCATCAGTATCCGAAGTGACGGAGGCTGGACGTTTGGCTCCCCATCTGTACTTATGATGTTTCACAGGAAAAAGCGGAGATCTTGACAAAGAACTGGAAGAGATGAACCAGTGTATGCCTCATTATTACAAGATCACAAACGGACACGGACAGGGTGCAGAAACGATTATGAGCGCAGAGGCTCACTTTATGCGCGGGCAAATTTTGTTGATGCCCACATAGCATTGGAAAAGGCTTATACCCAGATTCAGGGAAACGGGCAGGGGAGAGCATTGCACTTTGCTGCGATTTTCTGGCACAAAGGCTGTCTATCTGCATGGACATAAAAATGAGAAATACATTTGAAGAACGTCGAAAAAGAACTGCTGCAGGGGCATAATACCACCTGGGTCAATATTTTTTGACAGCACCTGCGCCTATTACTATGCAGTCACCGGACAAACGGAGCGGATTCCGGCTCTCTTTGGAGCGCATATGCTTTCTACGGTGAATTTTCTGGCACCTGGGAGACCGATGATGGAAATGATCGAGAATCAGGTTTATCTTGCCCAGGGAGAATATTCGAAGGTGATCGGAAGAAGCGAATCCATTCTTGCCATGTGTCAGGCTCTTCACTACGATCTGGTGGCGCTTCATGTGCAGATCCAGCTTCTTGCGGCCAACTGGAAGCTGGGAAAAACAGAACAGGCGCTTGAACTTTTGAGAGGATCACTTTCCCAGGCTTTTCCAGATGGAATCCTTATGCCATTTGTGGAGAATTATCCATACATAGAGGAGCTTTTGAAGGGAAGCTTTTTCGGAATCAATGAAAATTTTTTCTTTTCAGGGATCACCAGAATGGGGAAAGAATGGGAAATGCGGTGCGATCAGTTAAAAAAGAGGAGGCGTATCCGCCGGTCTTTAAAGTACTGTCAGATCGTGAGCTGGAGATTACGGAGCTTATGGCGAAGCATATGAGCAACAAAGAAATCGCCCAGAGTCTGTTTTTTGTCCGAGGGAAGCGTGAAGCAGTACATCAATCAGATCTATTCCAAATTACAGATTCCCGGGGATGTCCGGGTGAAGCGCAAGTATCTCTTGGAGATGATGGAAGGGAAAAAGCTAACTGGAAGTTAATACTATTTTTGTCAGAGAAAACGTATAGTAAAGGTACAACATATTTCGACAGGAGGAAAATGGTATGAAGAGAAAAATAGTTACAGCGGTCATCGCGTTTATTTTATGTGCAGCAGTTGTTCCCACAGCTGGTATTTACAGCGTAATGGCAGAAAACGAGGATACGCTTCAGGTAGAGGACGGAGCTGACTATGCAGCACTTTCCGGTGTATGGAAAAATGAAGATGCACAGGCTGATGAAACTCTTACCTTAAGTGCAGACGGATTGTTTGTATATCACACCGGAGAAGGCGATGATGTTCGGGGATATCTGGAATATGTGGATGAATACAACGACGGAAATGGCAGATATGACATGTACAATCGCATGGGCATGTGGCTGGAGGGATTTTATCTGGACTCCGCGGATACTCTTCATATGGGAAATGACGGAGCTGCGGTTTTTACCAGAGCAGAGGAAGATCGGGCAGAAGAGAATTCGGAAGGTCAGACTGAAAACGAAGACAGCGTGGAAAAGAAAAAGCTATGTCCTCATGTCAAATAAACGCTATACAGGACTGCGCCCTCTTTATAACAATTCCAGTTGGGAAGGAGGGTATTTCTATTCCGATATGACAGAGGACTGTATGACGGTGATCGTCAACTGCAGTGCTTTAAATGACAATGAATTCACCGGTACCCCGGAGGAATATATGGAACAGTTTGCAGGCTTTGTAAGTGAATCGGAAATAAAGGATTTCACAGCAGTACAGAACCAGGAATATACAGAGAAATTCACTTATCCGGCATATGAACTGGAATTTACCACCGGAGCAAATGAAGATACCTGCAAATGGAAAATGCTGTATTTCCAGACGGATACCAATACCTTTGCTTATGCTTACAGAGTTTCAGCGGATTTTGCTGAGGAGATGGAGGCGGAATACCGGGATGCCATTTCTTCTCTGGAGCTGACGGAGATTGAGGGCGTTGAAAATACAGAAACCACTTTCACTCAAGGGGAAGATTATGATCCAAGTGCCGAAGGAGAGAGCCTGGAAATGTTTATCTCTTATTTTGACAGCTGGTACCAGTATGGAGATTTAAATGCCATGAATATCCGGCTTTATGGAGAAGGAACCTGGGAAATCTACAACAGCCTGAATAGTGATAAAACAGGGGGATATTTTTTTTTGACAGCGGTACTTTTTTACCACACTTGGCACAACTGCCCTGAAATTGGTCAATGACAGCGGAATCTATGTGGCAGATGTTACTTTGGATGGAGATGGCGATCTGATGCTCAGTCCTGTGATTTCCGGATATGGAAATATTTATGCAGGTGCAGCTTTTTACGAGAGTCCGATTCTATCGCCTACGAAGCCCAGACAGCTGACGATGGTGAAGGATACGGAGACTACATTCCTGATGAAGATTATGTAGAGGAAAGTGATCCGGGAGATACTTATTACTGGTATGATGGGGAAGGAAATGTAATGTACTTTGATGGTTCCGACAGCTATTATATAGGACCGGATGACGTGTTCTATATTGATGAGGCAGGAAGGCTGATGGAATACTGATAAGCAGGTAAAACTAGTACATCGTTTCGTAAATAACTATACCAATCGCGTAGGATGGGGATTCGAGTGTGCAGATTGCAGAAAGCCTTTTTCAAACACGCTCTGGGACGTGGACAAAAAAGAATTTCCTGAAAAATATATGACAAATTTTGCAAGCCGAATACCTATGTGTATTTCGGCTTGCTTATTATTTACTGTTTTAAGATCATAGGGGATTTCATAAGCTTTCATTTTGTGATAAACTATGTGATAAAGCTAAACAAGCTTCGTGTTTTGAGCAGCGGAGATTTCATTTTGACAAAGATATGGGCAGGAGCTATCAAGGATGCAGATATGGAAAGATATCTTGAGATAAGGATCACAGAGTCTGGAAAAGTAGGAGAGGTTTTGCGGGCTGAGGCAGGGGCTTACAAAGAGGCAGATCAGTCAGGCAAAGTTCAAAGCCGGGAGGTATCCTTAAAAATGGAAAACAGTGCCGTGTAACGGAAATAGCAGTGCCTGGTGATCGGCTTCAGGTATGTCTGGAAGCGAAAGGGATTGATTCAAAGCAACTGGTGTGTCCAGATACAAGTAGTTTCATAGAACGAGGAAAAAAAAACAATTATTGGATTTCGAAAGACAAGAGCTGGAAGACGGATTAAAACCCCAGAAACTTCAGATCCTTTATGAAGACCAGGATTTACTTGTAGTAAACAAGCCGGCTGGTGGTATGGTGACGCACCCATCCGGAAGCCATTATCGGACAGCATTTCTAACCTGCTTGCAGCCTATTTTCGTGAAAAAAATGAGACAACACGCATTCGGTCCATTGGACGTCTGGATAAAGAGACCTCCGGGATTTTACTTTTTGCCAGAAACCAGGTGGCGGCAGCCAGATTGCAGAAGCAGAGGGAAGAAGGAAAGCTGCAGAAGAAATATCTGGCGCTTGCAGAAGGAGATTTATCAGAAGCAAATGATTCTGTATTCTGGAAAGAAATTGCTATACCACTTGCCCCGGATCCGGAAAATCCCATGAAAATGACAATTTCTCCAGATGGACTGTTGCCAGGAAGCAGGAATGCAGTTACGTATTATAAAAACATAAAAAATTTCGGTAACGCGACTCTTGTTGAGCTTCAGCTGGAAACCGGACGAACCCATCAGATCCGGGTTCACATGTCGTCAGGGATAGGTCACCCTCTTCTGGGAGATACGATGTACAATCCTAGAGAGTGTGTTTGAAAAATCATTCCCACAATCTGCACGCCCCACTTTGCGGTATATTTTGCCCGAATTCAGTTGCCGTAGCCCGCTACGGCGCCCTCATCCGGGCAAAATCTCCCTAAAATTGTGACGCACATCTTGCAGAAAGCCTTTTTCAAACACGCTCTGGAGCGTGTTTGAAAATGAGTAACAGCAAAAAAAAAAAGAATACGGAAGGCAGAATTAATAATAGGAATGACTGCTTCAAAAGAGCTGCGCTCCATGCCTGGAAGCTGACTTTTGTCACCCATTTACAGATGAAATAATCACTCTGGAAGCTCCCTTCCAGATGATTTCTGCCGCTTTTTGAATGCAAACGAGGAGGAAAAAACATGACAGAAACACAGCAAACCATAAATAATGTTATCGCAAAAATGATCGCATATTCCGATGGAAACAAGCATGATATTGCCCATTTTCTGAAAGTATATACATATGCCAGAATGATTGGCGAGATGGAAAAACTTAACCGAAAGAAAGCAGGAAACTCTGGAAATCGCAGCCGTGATCCATGACATTGCCTGCCCTGTATGCCGCGTAAAATATGGTAATACAAATGGCTCCAACCAGGAAAAAGAAAGTCCTGAGCTGGTAGAAAATTTCCTCAAGGATGTGGAAATTGATGATGAAATGAAAGAGAGAATCAACTATCTGGTCAGCCATCACCACACTTATACAAACGTAGACGGAATGGATTACCGCATTCTTCTGGAAGCTGATTTTCTTGTAAATGCAGATGAAAGTGAAATGTCTGAGAATGCTGTTGAAACAGCCAGAGAGCGCGTATTTGAGACCAATACAGGCAAAAATAATTACTCACAAGTATCTATAAATTGCCTGCCAGGTAAAGCAATAGAAGGCGTTGAAAAAGAAAAAAATTGAGCTTGTAGTGAAGGATAAAAAAGGCTTTCACCTGTGACGGAGAAATTTATCAGTTATTTGAAGTGAAAAAGAAAATATGTTGGAAATATTGGCGTGGCATTGGCCGCGCCCTTTTTGTAAATGATGGGAATATAGAAATTTGTTTTCAAAAATAGTATTGACAAAACTATATTATATATCATATATTATTGTTAATTAAACAATATTGATGGACTATATAATATGATTGGAGTGATCAGATGGTATTTAACACAGGAGCTGCACTTCTGGACGCTATTGTCCTGGCGGTTGTGTCCAAGGAGCCGGAAGGTACTTACGGATACAAGATCACCCAGGATGTACGCGGAGTTCTGGATATTTCAGAATCCACACTTTATCCAGTGCTGCGCCGCCTGCAGAAGGATGACTGCCTGGAAGTTTACGATCAGGCATATGCCGGACGAAATCGCAGATATTATAAACTGACGGAGAAAGGGCAGGCACAGCTGAATTTGTACAAGATCGAGTGGAAGAATTATTCCACCAAGATAGGCAGTATGTTTGAGGACGTTGGCAGAAATGCGGACAGCGGCCACATGAGGGAGGAAATTAACAGGTATGGACAGAGCGCAGTTTATGAAACAGCTAGAGAGGCTGCTGTCTGATATTTCGGAAGCAGAAAAGCAGGAGGCGCTGGCTTACTACAACAGTTATTTTGATGAAGCCGGTCCTGAGAATGAGGCTTCCGTGATCAGAGAGCTTGGAAGCCCTGGAAAAGTGGCTGCCATAATAAAGGCAGACCTTGACGAAAGCAATGAGGAATATGCACAGTATACAGAGAATGGATATGAGGACTTGAGGGAAAACAAGGCTTCTTATATGCCGGAGATTCGCCAAAGAGATGGGAAACATGCAGGAAAAACAGATCGTATCCACAGGGGATATCGCCCGAAAGAGAAGGGAAGCAACAGCAGGTTTATCCTGATCCTAATTGCCCTGGTATTTCTTTCCCCATTTATCATTACAGCAGCTAGTGGCGTGTTCAGTATTTTACTGGTGGTGATCTTGTTTCCGTTTTTGGCGATTTTTGTATCCGGAGTTGTGGCGTTCGCATTTATCGTAGCAGCTTGCGCCTGCATGAGTGGGGGTGTTGGAATTTTGGTTACCAATACAGCTGTGGGACTTCTGGTAATGGGAATCGGCTGTCTTTTGTTTGCATCAGAATTCTCTTCTGCATTTTAACAGGATGGCTGGGCTCCACGATTTTCCCATGGATTCTTCGTAAGGTAACAGACTTTTTCCAGAAAATCGTGTATCGGAATAAGAAGGAGGAGCAGGCATGAAAAAAAAAGGAACAAAGGGAATGCTGATTGCAGCAGGTGCTTTCGCAGTGGCAGGAATTGGTTTCTGTATCGGTGGAATTTCTGTAGCAGCAGTGGAAACAGGCGGAAACGTGTTTGATCGAGGCTGGACAGCTGCTTCAGGATAATGATTATCCGCTGGCTGGTCTGATCCATTTGGGAAACGCCCAATATCATTCTTCTGACATAGATTGGGATGCTTTAGATGGAAATACTGTGGATATGGATTTTGCCAGTGATCTGGAAATCAGTTTGAAGTATGATGAGCTCCTTATCCAGGAATACGATGGTGACAAGATTCGGGTAAATGTGGCAAATGATGCGAAGAACGATGTAGTGGTTAAGGAAACTTCCGGGAAAATCACGATTACAGATACCCGCAGTGGCAATGTAAAAAAAGAAGAAACAGATAAAAAGTCAGTATTCCTTCAGTGAAAGAATTTGATACGGTAAGCCTGGGTGTTGACATGGGAACCATTGATCTGGAGTGCGATTTAAAAAGTACAGGAGCTGTCGGTGGAAGTTGGTGCCGGAGAATTTTGCGGTTATGGAAATATCACAGCAGCGAATTGTGATCTTCAGGTTGGCGCCGGAACCATCGACATTGATCAGATTGATGTTCAGAAACTGAATGCGGACTGCGGTGCTGGTGAAATTGACATGGTAGTAACTGGAAAAGAGAAGGACTATAATTACGATCTTTCCTGTGGTATGGGTGAGATTGATTTGGAGAATTCTGAGTACAGTGGACTTGGCATTGAGAAAAAACATTTCCAATGAAGGTGCCAGAAAAGATATGGTGCTGGAATGCGGAATGGGCGAGATTGATGTGGAGTTTACTGGGGAAAACTAAAATCTTGCAGAAAGCTTTTTTCAGACACGCTCTGGTGTAAAGTTATGTAATGGATAAAAAAATGAGACAGAAATGTCAGATCGGAGGAATCAATTATGAGCAATAAGCGTTTATACAAATCAACCGTAAACTGTATGCTGTGCGGTGTGTGCGGCGGAATTGCCGAGTATTTTGATATCGACCCAACCCCTGGTCCGCCTAGCCTGGGTGATTCTGACCTGCTTCGGCGGCGCCGGAATCTGGGCATATATTATTGCAGCGATTATTATTCCGAAAGCATAAGAAGAACCGCACAAGCTCCACTGCCTGCGAAAAAAAACTTAGCTGCGGGAGGCCGAGCTGCTTAGTTGTAGTTGACAGTCAGCTTGGCAGAATATTGCGACACGGTTCGCGTGGAAATATGCCATGTCAAATTGCATCCACTTTGAATAAATGTATTGTATTTTGTCCATACTCCCTATATACATCCAAACACTGTAAAAAGGAGCATAGACATATGAACAAAGACAAAGAAGTAGAAGCTTACAAATCCGGAAATCTTACCCCAAACACTGTAAAAAGGAGCATAGACATATGAACAAAGACAAAGAAGTAGAAGAACAGACAAAAAATATGAAATTGCTCAGGAACTTGGCATTCTGGATAAAGTCTTAGAAGGGGCTGGAAAAGCCTCTCCGCCAAAGAAACGGGCCGGATCGGTGGCATAATGGCGCGAAAGAAACCGAAAAAATAATAGTATATTATTTGCCCCTGCAACTTGCCATCAGGCTAGAGCGTGTTTGAAAAAAAGGCTCTAGGAGGGGGCGGGGAAAATGGGGGACGCGTGTAAGCGTCTCCTTTCAGAAAAAATGGAGGAAAATTATGCGTATCCTGATAGCAGAAGACGAGGTAGAAATTGCCCGGGCACTGAAGGTTTTGCTGGAAAAAACAAGTCCTGCAGGACAGTTTGAGAGAAAATATTCAAACTGTCATTTTAAAATATATAAAAATTGGATATTTATAACGGTACAGTATTCCTGTATGCTTTCAGACAAATAAAAAGGCAGTTGAAGAAATGGAAATCTGTTAAAACAGTGCCCCACAATTTTTCTGCACAATACATACAGGAGGAAAAACAAAATGAGTCAGAAAGATATGCATTAAATAAACAGCTTGCGCAGATGTTAAAAGGGGGAGTAATTATGGATGTTACAACTCCGGAGCAGGCAAAAATCGCAGAGGAGGCAGGCGCCTGCGCAGTAATGGCACTGGAGAGAATCCCGGCAGACATCCGTGCAGCAGGCGGTGTTTCCAGGATGAGCGACCCAAAAATGATCAAAGGAATCCAGGAGGCAGTCTCCATTCCGGTTATGGCGAAGTGCCGTATCGGACATTTTGTAGAAGCGCAGATCCTGGAAGCAATTGAGATTGATTATATATTGATGAGAGCGAGGTACTTTCCCCGGCAGATGATGTTTACCATATTGACAAGCGTCAGTTTAAAGTACCATTTGTATGCGGAGCCAAAGATTTAGGAGAAGCTTTAAGGCGAATCGCAGAAGGCGCTTCCATGATCCGTACCAAGGGCGAGCCCGGAACCGGCGATGTGGTACAGGCGGTGCGCCACATGCGCATGATGAATAGCGAGATCGCGAAAGTGGTTTCCATGCGTGAGGATGAGCTTTTGAAGAAGCAAAGAACCTGCGTGTACCGTATGAGCTGGTTGAGTATGTACACAAAAGCGGAAGACTTCCTGTGGTAAACTTTGCAGCAGGCGGTGTTGCGACTCCTGCAGATGCGGCACTTATGATGCAGCTTGGCGCAGAAGGTGTGTTTGTGGGCTCTGGTATTTTCAAATCCGGTGATCCAAAGAAGCGCGCCGCAGCGATTGTAAAGGCAGTCACCAACTATCGATTCCAAAATGCTTGCAGAGCTTTCCGAGGATCTTGGTGAGGCTATGGTTGGAATCAATGAGCAGGAAATCCAGCTTCTGATGGCAGAGAGGGGCAAATAAGATGAAAATCGGAATCCTTGCTGTGCAGGGGAGCTTTGCAGAACATAAGAGCAAACTGGAAAAACTGGGTGCCCGGTGCGTGGAGCTGCGGAAAAAAGAAGATCTGGATGGAGGCTTTGACGGACTGGTTTTGCCAGGAGGGGAGAGTACGGTACAGGGAAAAACTCCTTCGGGAGCTGGAAATGTTTGAGCCTTTGAAAGAGAAAAAATCCAGGCAGGAATGCCGGTGCTTGCCACTTGTGCAGGGGTGATCCTTCTGGCTGACCACCTCTCTAATGACGGGCATGTGTATTTCGGAACCATGCCTGTGACAGTAAAAAAAATGCCTACGGCAGACAGCTTGGCAGTTTTCACACCATCAGGGAAATGAAAGGAATCGGTCAGGGTTCCCATGACATTCATTCGTGCCCCTTATATTGAAAAATGTGTGGGGAAGGCGCAGAAGTACTGGCTGAGGTGGATGGAAATATTGTAGCTGTAAAGTATAAAGAGCAGTATGGACTGGCATTTCATCCGGAACTGGATGAGGATGACAGGATACATGAGGCGTTTCTGAATAGTGTAAAAAGAAATATGCAAAGAAAAATTCCCCAAACACCTGGCTATAGAATGAAACTATAACCAGATATTATTTTTACATATTAGACAGATAATCCCCAGTATGTTACTATGCATTCATCAACAAAAACAAAGCAACAGCAAAGAAAAAACATCAAAAAAACAATAACAAAACTAACATTAACAAAAAAATGATGAAAAAATAGTAAACATACGGAGGAAAGAAAAATGGCAGATATCAGAGATTCTAAAAAAACTGGGGATTTGAAACAAAACAGTTACACATTGGACAGGAGAAAGCAGATCCGGTAACAGATGCAAGAGCTGTTCCAATCTACGCTTCCACATCTTATGTGTTCCATAACTCACAGCATGCAGCTGACCGTTTCGGACTTCGCGATGCCGGAAATATTTATGGAAGACTTACCAACCCTACAGAGGATGTTTTCGAGCAGAGAATTGCTGCTCTTGAAGGCGGAGTTGCAGCACTTGCAGTTGCTTCCGGTGCAGCAGCTATCAATTATACATTCCAGGCACTTGCAAAAACAGGTGAGCACATTGTAGCTTCCAAGACCATCTACGGCGGAACATATAACCTTCTGGCACATACTCTTCCGCAGACCAGCGGTATCACCGCAACATTTGTAGACCCGGATGTAGAAGGCTCCTTTCGAATCGGCAATCCAGGAAAACACAAAAAGCAATCTTCATTGAAACCCTTGGAAACCCGAACTCCAACCTGATTGATATTGAAGAAGTTGCAAAAAATTGCGCACAAACATAACATTCCTCTTGTAGTTGATTCTACATTTGCAACTCCTTACCTGGTTCGCCCGATTGAGTATGGTGCAGATATCGTCGTTCATTCTGCCACCAAATTTATCGGCGGCCATGGAACTGCAATCGGTGGAGTGATTGTAGACAGCGGTAACTTTGACTGGAAGGCATCCGGCAAATTCCGTGGATTTCTGAGCCGAACCCAAGCTATCATGGAATTTCCTTTGCAGAGGCAACCGCTCCGGCAGCATTTGTAACTTACATTCGTGCAATCATCCTTCGTGATACAGGAGCTACCCTTTCTCCATTCCATGCATTTATGTTCTTACAGGGACTGGAAACTCTTTCCTTAAGAGTGGAGCGTCACGTAAGCAACGCCCTGAAAATCGTAGATTACCTGTCTAAACATCCACAGGTAGAAGCTGTTCATCATCCATCACTGGAGAGTGAGCCAAGCCATTATCTTTATAAAAATACCTTCCAAACGGTGGCGGTTCCATCTTTACATTTGAGATCAAGGGTGATGCACAGACCGCTCAGAAGTTTATTGATAACCTTGCAATCTTCTCACTGCTTGCAAACGTTGCAGATGTAAAATCTCTTGTGATCCATCCTGCAACAACCACACACAGCCAGTACACAGAGGAAGAACTTCTTGACCAGGGCATCAAACCAAACACAATCCGTCTTTCTATCGGTATTGAGAAACTGGAAGACCTGATCGCGGCTCTGGACGCAGCATTCGAGGCAGTAAAGTCATTAAAAAATAAATTCATTTTTGTAAAAGGTACTGTATCTCCTGAAATGGGAAATATAGTACCTTTTTTACGGCTGCAACAAACGAATTCGGCAAAATATGCCGCAAAGTGTGACGTGCGGATTGCAGGATGATTTTTCAGACAGGCTCTGGCGCCTGCGGAATGATTACAGATTATCATAAAAATGTTTGTATTATTTATTCTTCTTTTTATACTTTATTAACATTTTATGTGCAGAATTGTCAAAATCTGTAGACAGAATTGTGCAAAATATGGTAAAATATTGATGTATTAGGGGAAAAGGGAAGGCAGTGATTTTGTGTGATAGATATCTCTCTTCTAATCTTGACAGCCATATATTTGATGCTCTGTCTCAGACTTCAGATAATATGTACATTTATATAGCAGACCTGGAACGCGATTTTTCCAGATGGTCTAAGCCAAGTGTGGATTACTTCAATCTGCCGGGAGAATTTATAGAGAATACGGCGAAGGAATGGGTACAGCATATATCCATCCTGCAGACTAGCATATTTTTCTGGAGGATATCGGTCGTATTTTTGAGGGGGAAAAGCAACCGGCATAATTGTGAATACCGGGCTTTAAATAAATATGGGAAATATGTATGGGTAAGGTGCCAGGGGAATTGTGGAGCGGAATGCGGATGGAAGCCTTGGCCTTTTTGTTGGCACGATGATGAATCTTGGTGTGAATGCCAAGTTTGACCAGCCCACTGGTTTATATACGTTTCATGAGCTGAAGAAGCAGCTTCCGACATTTATCAGTCATGGAATGGAAGGTGCGGTTCTTCTTTTTTTGATGTGGACAGACTTCAGAGAATCAATGATATTCTCGGGTATCTGGTAGGAGATGAGGTGCTGCAGCGGCTGGGACAGAAATGTCAGAGTCTGGAGGGCGTTATTTCTTATCGAGGACCAGGAGGTAAATTCTATTGTATTACCACGGAGAAATCCGAGAGTGCGCTTGACCGGATTTACCGGGAAGTGCAGAGATTTTCGGAGGAAGTCCCCAGGGAGATGAATCTGGAGATCCAGTTGACAATTTCCTGCGGAGTGGCCTTTTTTCCACAGGATGCAGAGGATTTCGAGACTTTGCATGCAAATGTGGAATACGCCCTTGAGCAGGCGAAGAAAGTGGGACGTGGCAGCATTGCGCAGTTTTCCGGACAAATGCACAGAAAAACAGTGGAGAAATTCCGACTGCAGGAAGTGCTCCGTGAGTCTGTTGCCAATAATTGCAGAGGGTTTGCACTGGTATACCAGCCTCTGGTGAACGGAGAGACTCAGGAGGTTTATGGTGCTGAGACTCTGATGCGTTTTTTATCTGCCGGATGGAACCCTGGTTTCCCCAATGGAATTTATTCCCATCCTGGAGGAAGACGGAACCATCAGACAGGTGGGAGAGTGGCTTTTGAATGAGGCACTTGCCCAGGCGGCCTTGTGGCGCATGGAGAATCCTGATTTTGTAATTTCCGTGAATGTTTCTTATATCCAGATACTTCAGGGAAGGCTTCAGGGAAATGGTGACACGGATCGTGGAAGAATCCGGCACACCGGAGAAGCAGCTGATCCTGGAGCTTACAGAGAGCTGTAAGGTATCCGATCCCAACGGCCTTCAGGATGATTTTGAATATTTTAAAAATATGGGGATCAATATGGCACTGGATGATTTCGGCACGGAGTACTCATCCATTGCATTGCTTCGCAAGCTGAAACCACAGTGGATCAAGATCGATCATACGTTTGTCCGTTCCATTCAGGGATGATGAGATGGATCGGGCGATTCTGGAATATATTATGAATCTGAGTAAGCAGACCAGAATAAAGGTTTGTGTGGAAGGTGTGGAGAATGAGGAAATCCTTTCCGTTGTCCAGACTTATAAGCCGGAATTGCTTCAGGGGATACTATTATTCCAGACCTTGTCCGGCGGAGGAATTTTCAAAGAAATATTTCAATGGAAAAGATAAGACAGGCAGCTACGGTTGTCTGAAAAAATAATTCTGATAAGTGTTTTTTCAAACACACTCTAGCCTCATGCTATAGAGCATGGGGCTTTTTTGTGTGCATAATGCAATAGATCAAATCCTGTATTTATATGAGATTCTGGTGTATTCCACGAAAGGTTAAAAAACTGCAATAAGAGGTTCTTAAAGTTTCGCAGAATAGTCACATATTTTTTAAGTACATTTCAGTTCAGCTTCTATAATTTGGAATCGATATATCCAATATTTGTGTGTTTATTATATTGGATTTGTAAAAAGCGGAGCTTGTATTGGAAAAATTACAATATGTCAGACTCCGGGAAGGGAGGATGAAGCAAATGGAGAAAAAAAAGAACATTATCGTCATGAGTTAAAATATACCATAAACTACTGGCAGTATCTGCAGCTTCGGAGCCGTTTCCGTCGTGATGAAAATGGATCCCCATACAAGGGCAGATGGAACCTACAGCATTCGAAGTATCTACTTTGACAATATCCAGGATAAAGCACTGCGGGAAAAAGTGAATGGTATGGCAAAAAGAGAAAAGTTTCGGATTCGCTACTATAATGATAATTTTGAACGGATTACACTTGAAAAAAGATAAAAAATAACAATCTTTGCATAAAAAGTAAGCGCTGGCTTGACGGAAAAAAGAGTGCAGAAAACTACTTAATGGTGATTTGGAGTGGATGAAGACACATTCCTCTTCATTGGTTCAGGAACTTTATGGAAAAAATGAAGTACCAGCAGCTGCGGCCGAGAGTACTTGTTTCTTATACAAGGGAGCCCTACATTTATGCGGCAGGAAATGTACGGATCACCTTTGACTGGAATGTACGGACCACTATGTACCACGGAAAATTTCTGGAAAAAAAAGTGTATGATGTGGAGACGGACAGCAGTGTCCGGGAGAGATGATCATGGAAGTAAAGTATGATGCTTTTTTGCCCGGGGTGATACAGAATCTGATCCAGACAGATGGAGTAAGGCAGGAATCTTTTTTCCAAATATGCAGCATGCAGAACATACGGATAAAGTGTTCAGTATCATAGTATATTCGCCCGTTGTGGCTGCTCCGGGAAGAAAGTATATTAGATGGATATGATTTCATATTTAAGAATGTAAAATATAGGAGTATAACAATTATGACATTTAATGATATTTTTAAATCCAGTTTCTTGGAAAATATAACAGAATTTTCAGCAACAGATACCCCGATCGCAATGGTGGCAGCTCTTGTCATCGGGATGTTTATTTTTTGTGGTTTATAAGAAAACTTTTAACAGTGTAATGTATTCCACCGGTTTTGCCATGACTCTGGTGGGGATGACTATGGTGACTACTCTGGTAATCCTGGCAGTAACATCAAACGTTGTGTTGTCGCTTGGTATGGTTGGTGCTCTTTCTATTGTGCGCTTTCGTGCAGCAATCAAAAAGCCTATGGAGATTGTAATCTGTTCTGGGCTGTAGCTGCAGGAATTGTAATTGGTGCCGGAATGCTGCCGCTGGCTGTGATTGGCTCTGGTATTATTGGTGTGATCCCCGATTCTTTTTGCCAATAGAAAGGTACATGACAATCCATATCTGCTGATTCTGGACTGTCGAGGACGAGAATGCAGAAAATGCAGCTGTTTCCCTCATGAAAGAAGCCGTAAAAAGTATGCCGTGAAATCAAAGACGGTAAATGCACAGGGAATTGAATTTACAGCAGAGATTCGGATGAAAGATGGGGAGACTGCTTTTGTGAATCGTCTCAATGAGATCACAGGCGTGGAAAACGCGACTCTGGTAAGCTATAACGGAGAATATATGTCCCGATGGGAATTGCTCAGAGACAATCCGGGAAGTGCAGAAAAAATCACGAAAAGTTCTGCGAGGCGTTCGGTGTGAACAGTACTTCCACGACAGATTTTCGGGAAAAGGATGAGAAAAAACTGACAGGAGGAATAGACATATGGTTACAAATAAATATATAACAAAAAATCATTTCTGCACTTATGGCACTGGCGGTGATTCTCTGTCTTGCGACATCCGCTTTTTTCCAAGCAGCTTCAGGCTGTTTACGGAAATAATGCTGTGACCATGGAATACGAAACCGAACTGTTTGATACAGACCAGGTTATGGATATCGATATTCTTATGGATGAGGATGACTGGAATGAGATGCTGGAAAATGCTATTTCTGAAGAATATTATTCCTGCGATGTTGTGGTAAACGGCAAGAAGTTCTATTCTGTGGGAATACGGCCCAAGGGAAATACCAGCCTTTCGTCTATTGCAAGTGCCCCCGATACAGATCGGTACAGCTTTAAACTGGAATTTGATCATTACACATTGAAGGGCAGACCTGCTATGGTTTAGATAAACTGATTTTGAATAATAATTATGCTGACGCTACCAATATGAAAGAAGCTGTTGTTTATGATATGTATCAGTATCTGGATGTGGATGCATCACTTTATAATTATGCAAAAATCTGTGTAAACGGAGATTACCGGGGCATGTATCTGGCTTTGGAAGCTGTAGAGGACAGTTTTATGCTGCGCAATTATGGCACAGAAGATGGAAATCTGTATAAGCCGGAAAGCATGGGTGTTGGCGGCGGTGATGGGGAGGAAGGGAAAGATGGAGGCGAATTTCCCGGTATTGACGCAGAAAAGGTAGGAGAAGACAGTCGGGGAAAGTGATGGTGAAAAAGACAGGAGAAGACAGCCAGAATAGTAACAGGAAGGAAAACGAGGAATCCGGTACAGACAATGGGGAAACGGCGGAAAGTGAAAAAAGCCCATCAGCAAGCAGTGAAAGTCAGATGCCACAGGGAGGCGGTTTCCAAGGTGGTGCACCGCAAATGGGAAATCCGCCGGAGAATATTCAGATGCCCCAGAGTGAAAATGACAAAATGCCAGATGAATTTCAGTTTTCCCAAAAATGGTGAACAATCTGAGGATATTGATTTTTCAGATTTTAAGATGGGTGCCATAGGTGGCAGCGGAGGCGCGGATCTGAATTACACAGATGATGACCTTGACAGCTACTCCACTATCTGGGACGGAGAAGTTACCAGCTCGGGCAAAAAGATCATAAGCGCGTGGTAGAAGCCTGAAGAATATTAGTGAAGGCACAGATCTTGAGACGTATATGGATGTAGACAATATCTTGAAATATATGGCAGTTCACACCTTTGTGGTAAACGATGACAGTCTTTCCGGTACAATGGCCCATAATTATTATCTCTATGAATACAACGGTAAACTGAATATTCTCCCATGGGATTACAATCTTTCTTTTGGAGGAATGTCCATGGGTGGTGGAATGGGAGGTCAGTCTTCTGGTGCCACATCTGTGATAAACGATGCTATTGACACACCATTTTCTATTACAAACTTCTTTGATGCATTGCTGGAAAATGAAGAATATCTGGCGAAATACCATGAGTACTTAAATGAGCTTGTAGAGAAATATGTAAATGGCGGTGAATTCAGAAAACTTATGAGCGGATCCGCAGCCAGATTGATGAGCTTGTGGCAGAAGATCCCACTGCATTTTTACAGCTATGAAGAGTATGAGGCAGCTGTCGAAATGCTGTATGAAGTAATAAATCTCCGCAGGGGAAAGTGTAAGCGGTCAGTTGGACGGCACAATTCCTTCCACAGATGATGGACAGAAGGCGGACTCATCCACTCTTATAGACGGTTCCGGCATTGAACTTAGTGTGATGGGAAGTATGTCCATGGGAGGTGGAGCAGGAGAAAAGCATTGGAGTTCCCGGCGGAAGAGGTGATGGAGGGCAGATGAGAGCTCCTGGCGGGAAGCGTTGATGAACAGCAGACAAGGAGTTCCCGGTGGAAGCGTTGATAAATAGCAGACAGGAACTTCCAGTGGAGGCAGTGATGGACAGCAGATGAGAGCTCCCGGTGGAAGCATTGATGAACAGCAGACAGGAGCTTCCGGTAAAGAGGCTGGTAATTCAGATGGAAATGAAGCATTACAAAAAACAGAGTCAGGTGGTGTATAATAAGAAAAACGGAGTTGAAAAGCCATGGTTAATCCGTTATAATTTTCATATATAAATACATGAAAAAAGTTTTTTTTTCAGAAAATTGTATGTTGCTGGTCATGGGGTGGACAGCAACGACTATATGAAGGGGGATTTTTCTATGACGAAAATGAAGAAGATTTTGCATACCTGTTCTTGCAGCTGCAGCCCTTGCGTTTCAGTTCCCGGAACTACGCAGGAGGCAGAGGCTTCCTGTAATACTTACCGTGTGAATGTTGCTACTGGATATCTGGCTCTTCGGACAGATACATCCTATAATAGCGGTAATGAGATTGGAGAGCTTTACAGTGGCGATCTGGTGGAAGTGATGGATTACACTGGTGCCACTGGTTACTGGTATGTATACTCTCCTAAGTATGACGATTTCGGATACGTGAATAATGATTATCTGGATTCTGTGACATCTTCCGTATCTTCCTATGATACAATGTGGACCGTAAGCGTTTCCACCGGATATCTGGCTCTTCGCAATGTACCGGAATATGATGCATCTAATGAAATCGGTGAGCTCTATTCGGGAGATACCGTCTGGGTTTCCGACAGCAGCAATTCTCAGTACTGGTATGTGTATTCCCCGAAACTGGACGGCTATGGATATGTGAACCAGAGTACCTGTACAGAGAAGAGGGACTGGATACAGATTCCAGCTATTTTGGCGAAATAAGAACGGTCAGTGTTGCCAAGGGGCTATCTGGCACTTCGCAATATGAAGGCATATGATGCTTCCAATGAAATCGGGGAATTATATTCCGGTGATACCGTACAGCTTCTGGATTACAAGTGATTCCCAGTACTGGTATGTGTATTCCCGAAATATGATACCAATGGATTTGTAAACAAAGATTATCTGGTGGGTGGAAATGCATATGCTACCTTGTATGTAAAAGTGCCTACCGGCTATCTGGCTCTTCGATCCGCTATGGGATATGATGCGGCAAATGAGATTGGTGAACTGAATACCGGTGATACTGTGGTAGTAATTGATTCCAGTTCGGATAAATACTGGTATGTATATTCTCCACGCCTTATGAAATACGGATATGCGGATTGTAATTATATATTCTGCAATTGATGAGCAGGAAAAGAAAAACAGCCTCTGACTTTTTTACTGGGAAAGTCAGAGGCTGTTTTTGAAATAACTATAATTTTTATAACTGCACACTTGAATTCATATCCTACGCGATTGGTATAGTTGTTACTGTTTACTCCGTGACCAGTAACGTATAGTTATCTTTATAGAAATTTCATACTTTCTCTGATTGAACAAAAAAACCTGCAATGCTATACTAAAATTAAAACATATTTGAAAAACAGGAGTGTGATAAATTGCAGGATACCATAGAAAACTATATTCACCTTGAAAAGGTTTCCAAGATTTATGGAACAAAAGAAGTAAAAATAATCGCAGTAGATGAGATCAGCTTTTAACATAGCAAAAGGCGAGTTTGCCGTGATCGTAGGTCCCAGTGGCGCTGGTAAGACTACGGTTCTGAATATTCTGGGAGGAATGGATACTGCCACCAGCGGTCAGATCTGGGTAGATGGAAGGAATATAGCGAAATACAATAACCGCCAGCTCACCAGCTACCGCAGGGACGATATTGGTTTGTTTTTCAGTTTTATAATCTGGTTCCCAATCTGACAGCTCTGGAAAAACGTAGAACTGGCAGGACAGATCTGTAAGAACCCCATGGATCCGAAAACTGTTTTTGGAAGAGGTGGGGCTGAAAGACAGACTTGGAAATTTTCCTGCCCAGTTATCAGGCAGTGAACAGCAGAGAGTTTCCATTGCAAGAGCTCTTGCCAAGAATCCGACGATGCTCCTTTGTGATGAGCCTACAGGTGCGCTGGATTACCAGACTGGTAAGGCAATTCTCAAGCTTTTACAGGATATGTGCCGCCAGAAAGGGGATGACAGTAGTGGTTATCACTCATAACGCTGCATTGACGCCTATGGCAGATCGCGTGATTAAAATAAAAAACGGCAAGGTGGCACAGATGACTTTGAATGCCCACCCAACCCCGGTAGAAGAAATTGAGTGGTAGGTGAGAGATGAAAGCATTAAGAAAAGAATTCTGGATGGAGATCCGGAAAAAGCAAATCCAGGTTTATCTCCATTCTTCTGATCGTGGCTCTCGGAGTGGCCTTCTTTTCCGGTATTCAGGCTTCCTCGCCGGATATGCGCTATTCCGGAGATGCCTATTATGACGAAAGCAGCCCCGATGGATATCAAGGTTGTGGGCACAATGGGCCCGACATCTGATGATGTTTCTTCTATAGAAAGTATAGATGGCATTGAGTCCGCAGAAGGTGCCTGGTCTACCGATGTGATGTGCGGGGAAGGCCAGAAGCAGAAGGTTCTTCACATTGAATCCATAAATGACACAGTGAATAAACTGGATGTGCAGGAGGGACGCCTTCCGGAAAAAAGTGGAGAGATTTTTCTGGATAGCACATTTGCTTCTACCAATGAATATAAGGTAGGAGATAAGGTGGCTTTGCGTGAAGATGGAGATTCCCCCCCTTCTTGTGACCACAGAATATACGGTAGTGGGAACTGGAAGAAGTCCTCTTTATATTTCCTTTAATAGAGGAAATACCACCCTTTGGAACTGGTGAAGTCAATGGATTTGGATATGTGCTCCCGGAAGATTTTGACCAGGAAATTTATACGCAGATTTATGTGACCGTTCATGGTGCAAAGGGCCTTACAAGTTATACAGACGGTTATGAGAATCTGATCGCCAAAATCAAAGGTCGTGTTGAAAACATTAGCAGATGATGCGCTGTCAGATCCGCCTTGCAGCTGTGAAGGCAGATGCACAGGAGGAAATCAATGATGCCCAGAAGAAGCTGGACGATGGGAAAAAAAAGAGGCAGATGAAAAACTTGCTGACGCAAAAGAAGAATTAGATAAAGGTGAAAAGGATTTAGAAGACGGCAGGCAAGAGTATGAAGATGGAAAATCCCAGTTAGAAGACGCAAAAACAGAGCTTGCCGATGGGAAAAAACAGCTGGAAGATGCGAAGACAGAGCTTGCTGATGGGAAAACCCAGTTAGAAGATGCGAAAGCGCAGCTTGCTGATGGAAAAAAGTCAGCTGGAATCTGCCAAGAGTCAGCTTTCCTCCAGCAAAAGCCAGCTTGACACTGCCAGAAGCCAGCTGGATGATGGATGGAGTCAGGTACAATGCAGCAAAAGCCCAGCTTGCTGACGGACAGGCTCAGCTTGATTCCGCGCAGAAGCAGGTAACCAGTGGTCTGGCAGAATTAGGAGGAAAATCAGAAGACTTTAGATGAAAATAAAGCGAAACTTGCAGATGGAAAAGCCCAGATTGAGGCAGGCGAGCAGCAGTTAGAAGCCGCAAAGCAGACTTTGACAACAAAGCAAAGTGAACTGGATCAGTCAAAAGCGGAGATCATTGCCGGACAGCAGCAGATCGAAAGTACCAGAACCCAGTTAAATGCCCAGAAGCAGCAGATTACAGATGGACTTTCCCAGGTATCAGCAGGAGAAGCACAGCCCAGGATGGAATAAGTGCTTTGGAAAGTGCAAAAAGCTCAGCTGACGGAGCTGCAGAGTCAGCTTGAGATAGTACGCGCAAGTTACAACGCAGCACTGGAAAATCCGGATGCTTCCCAGGAGGAAATAGATATTCTGGCAGCTCAGGTGTCTGCACTGGAAGAACAGGAGGCGGCGGTAAGCCAGCAGATTCAGTGCAAGTGAAGCGCAGATTGAGAGTCAGCGGCAGCAGCTTGCAGCGACCAGAAGTGAGTTGGAAAGCGGGCTTGCAGCAGTCGAGGATGGACTTTCCCAGCTTTCAGAAAGAAAGCGAGCTGAATGCTGGACGGGAACAGATAACAGCAGGTCGCAGAGATTGACGCCGGATGGATTCAGATTCAGGAACAGGAGAATACTCTTGCTGCTTCGAAAGCTGAGATAGAGGCAGGGGAACAGGAACTGGAAAAAGGTCAGAAGCAGTTAAAGGCAGCAAAGAAAAAACTGAATAAAGCCCAGAAAGAAATTGATTCCAATGCAGAGACTCTGGCAGCAGGACAGGCGGAACTGGATGCCAATGTGGCAAAGCTGAATGACAGCGAAGCGCAGTATGCTTCCGGCCTGAACAGTATCATTCCGGTGCCCGGCAAATTGCGGAAAATGAGGCAAAGCTTACTTCCGGTGAACAGGAGATTGCAGAAAATGAGGCAAAAACTTGCCGATGGTGAGAAAGAAATTGCAGACAATGAGAAGAAGCTTGCAGACGGTGAAAAGAGATTACAGACAATGAGAAAAAAGCTTCAAGATGCGGCTAAAGACTTGAAAAAGGTGAGAAAGACCTTGCAGATGGAAAGAAAGAGTACGAAGACGCCAAAAAAGATGCGGAGGATGAGATTGCCGAGAATCAGCAAAAGCTGAATGATGCGAAAAAGGAACTGGAAGATCTGGAAATGCCGGAGTGGATGGTCACAGATAGGGGAGGATCTTCCGGAATATACGGATTACGGTGATAATGCAGACCGTCTTCGAAACATCGGTCGGGTTTTCCCGGTCATCTTTTTCCTGGTAGCGGCATTGATCAGTCTTACCACTATGACTCGTATGGTGGAGGAGCAGCGAACCCAGATCGGTACCTTGAAGGCATTGGGATATAAGAAGTCTGCTATTGCAGCAAAAAATATATCTGTTATGCATTTTTTGCAACTCTTCTTGGCAGTGTGCTGGGAATGCTGATCGGAGAGAAAATCATTCCATACATTATTATAACTGCTTATGGGGAATTATGTATCATAACGTGGCAAATACCATTTCCATTGATTATCAGCCTGGCTTCGCACTGATCGCTTCCGCAGCCTCTGTTGTATGTACAGTTGGAGCGACTCTTTTTTGCAAGTGGAAAGGAGCTGCAGGAGACACCGGCCTCTCTTATGCGCCCACCGGCTCCGAAAGAGGGCAAGCGGGTATTGCTGGAGCGGCTCACATTTATATGGAAGCATTTAAGCTTTTCCTGAAGTCCACAATTCGAAATCTTTTCCGTTACAAGAAGCGCCTAATCATGACGGTCTTTGGAATTGCAGGAAGCATGGGACTGATGCTGGTTGGCTTTGGGATTCAGGATTCCATCAGTGATATTGCCGCTATTCAGTACCGGGAGCTTCAGCATTATGACGGAATGGTGATTGAGGACAGCGATGCTACAGAGGAAGAACATGCAGAGCTGTTTGAATATATGAAGGAAAATGAGCAAATCGCCCATTGCAATCGGGTACAGATGACGAAAGATCAGTGCTCCGAAAAGGCAGCTCCAGCGTCAGTATTTATCTGTTTGTGCCAGAGAGAGCCTGAGTGAGTTTGCAAGGGATGTAACCTTAAAGAACCGTATTACCGGGGAAACATATGAGCTTATCGACAGAAGGTGCTGCTATTTTCCGAGAAAACAGCATCCCTGCTGGGATTAAAGGTGGGAGATATGATTCCCCTAAAAAGGGAGATAAGGAATATAAGGTGAGGGTGGCTGTGATCACAGAGAATTATATGAGCCATTACCTTTATATGACGCCCAGGGTTTATGAGCAGACGTTCGGGGAAAAGCCGGAGTATGAGAACATTGTGTTTACTATGCAGGAAGACTGCAAGGATGATCTGGAAATGGCAGGAAGCCGGATCCTTGCTAATCCTGGTGCTCTCAGCATCAGTTATACCAGTAGTCTGGCATCACAGGTTGACCGTATGCTGAGCACTCTGGATGCGGTGATCCTGGTGCTGATCGTTTCCGCAGGGAATGCTGGCTTTTGTGGTATTGTATAATCTGAATAATATCAATATTACAGAAAGACAGAGGGGAGCTGGCAACTTTGAAGGTGCTTGGCTTCTATGACGGAGAGGTCTCCCAGTATGTGCTTCGGGAAAACGTGATCCTGACAGTGCTTGGAATTATGTTTGGAGCAGTGTTTGGAATTCTCATTCACAGGTATGTGATTACTACGGTTGAGGTGGATGCAGTTATGTTTCGAGGTAATATTAAGCCGTTGAGCTTTTTATACAGTGGAATTCTGACAAGCATATTTTCCATTGTGGTGAATGGGGTGATGCATTTTAAGCTGAAAACTATTGATATGGTGGAATCCTTAAAGAGTGTGGAATAAAAAATATTGAGAAAACACTGTCTGAGCGGTGTAATTGAGAAATTTTGAAATTAGCTTGACAAGCCGGAAGAATGCAATTATAGTTATATCCATAAAAGTGGCGGCTTTTTCCGGATATTTACAAGGAGATCAGACCGCTGCAGCGAAAAAAGCGTTGAAGAAGAGGAGTAAGTAAATGCCCTCCCAGAGAGAAATGTCCAGGGATAACTGTGGTGGAAGACATTTTGAGATCCGCATTCACTGAAGGTAGCTTCTGAGCCGGGAAACTGAACAAGCAGTGATATCTGCAGTAAGTTTTCACGCAATTCCAGCGTTACAGGAAAGAGATATGTGTACAACAGAGCGAAGACTGTAAATGAATTCAGGGAAACAGTACTTTGCATTTTGCACATAATGAAGGTGGTACCGCGTTAATTTCGCCCTTCACACAATTGTGTGAGGGGCTCTTTTTTTAGGAGGAAAATTATGAGCAAAGAACTTGCAAAGACCTACGATCCAAAAGGAATCGAGGAACGTCTTTACCAGAAATGGCTGGAAAGCGGCTATTTTCATGCAAAAAGTAAACAAAGCGAAGAAACCATTTACCATTGTTATGCCGCCGCCAAACGTAACAGGACAGCTGCATATGGGCCATGCACTGGATGAGACTATGCAGGATATCCTGATCCGTTTCAAGAGGATGCAGGGCTACGAAGCACTGTGGCAGCCGGGAACCCACCATGCAGCTATCGCTACAGAGGTTAAGGTTACTGAGAAACTGAAAAAAGAAGGCATCGACAAGGCAGAAATCGGTCGTGAGAAATTCTGGAATATGCCTGGGAGTGGAAAGAAGAGTACGGCGGAAAAATTATCAACCAGCTGAAGAAAGCTTGGTGCTTCTGCAGACTGGGAGCGAGAGCGCTTCACCATGGATGAGGGATGCTCCAAGGCTGTACAGGAAGTCTTCATCAAGTTATATGAAAAAGGCTACATCTACAAAGGTTCCCGTATCATCAACTGGTGTCCGGTATGCCAGACTTCCATTTCCGATGCAGAGGTTGTACATGAGGACCAGGACGGATTTTTCTGGCACATCAATTACCCGGTTGTTGGAGAAAAAGGAAAATTCGTGGAAATTGCAACAACACGTCCGGAAACACTTCTTGGAGATACTGCAGTTGCAGTAAACCCGGAGGATGAAAGATATAAAGACCTTGTAGGAAAGATGCTGAAGCTTCCTCTTACAGACAGAGAGATCCCGGTTATTGCCGATGAGTATGTTGATAAAGAATTTGGTACCGGATGCGTAAAGATCACACCGGCACATGACCCTAACGATTTCGAGGTTGGAAAACGAGACAACCTTCCGAAAATTAACATCATGAATGATGATGCTACCATCAATGAGCTGGGTGGTAAATACGCCGGCATGGACCGCTATGAGGCAAGAAAAGCCATGGTAGAGGATCTCGAGAAGCTTGGCCTTCTGGTGAAAGGTTGTTCCGCACAATCACAGCGTTGGAACACATGACCGCTGCCATGCAACCGTAGAGCCGATGATCAAACCGCAGTGGTTCGTAAAGATGGATGAAATGGCAAAAGCTGCTATCAAGACTCTTGAGGATGGAGATCTGAAATTCGTTCCAGAGCGTTTTTGACAAGACTTATCTGCACTGGCTGGAGAACATCCGCGACTGGTGCATTTCCCGTCAGCTCTGTTGGGGACACCGGATTCCGGCTTATTATTGCGACGACTGTGGTGAGACTGTAGTTGCAAGAGAAATGCCGGAAAAATGTCCGAAATGCGGATGTACGCATCTTCATCAGGACGAGGATACTCTGGATACCTGGTTCAGCTCTGCTCTGTGGCCATTCTCCACACTTGGCTGGCCGGACAAGACACCGGAACTGGAGTACTTCTATCCAACAGACGTGCTGGTAACCGGATATGACATTATTTTCTTCTGGGTTATCCGTATGGTATTCTCTGCTCTTGAGCAGACTGGCAAGACACCCGTTCCATCATGTACTGATCCATGGTCTGGTAAGAGATTCCCAGGGCCGCAAGATGAGTAAATCCCTTTGGAAATGGTATTGACCCGCTGGAAGTAATCGACAAGTACGGCGCAGATGCTCTTCGTCTCACTCTGATGACTGGTAATGCACCTGGAAACGATATGCGTTTCTACTGGGAGCGTGTAGAATCCAGCCGTAACTTTGCAAATAAGATCTGGAATGCTTCCCGTTTCGTTCTTATGAATCTGGAAGGAAAGGATGTAACGGAGCCGGAGATCGGTTCTCTTTGCGCTGAGGACAAATGGATCCTTTCCAGACTGAACAATGTGATCAAAGAAGTAACTGACAATATGGAAAAATATGAGCTGGGTATTGCAGTTCAGAAGATCTATGATTTCCTGTGGGATGAGCTTTGCGACTGGTACATTGAGATCGCCAAGGTTCGTCTGTGGAAGGCAGAAGAAGGGATCCAAAGGCAGCAAACGAGTCTCTCTGGACACTTCGCACAGCACTGACCCAGGGACTGAAGCTGCTTCATCCGTTTATGCCATTTATCACAGAGGAAATTTATTGCACACTGCTTCCGGAGGAAGAGTCCATAATGATCTCTGACTGGCCGGTATATAAGGACGAGTGGAATTTCTCCGAGGCTGAGCTTGCAATCGGAAGTTTCAGGAGGTTGTCCGTGGCATCCGTAACACAAGAACCAGCATGAATGTTCCGCAGAACAGAAAGACACATCTGATCATTGTTGGAAAAGATGCTGCTATCTGTCAGATGTATGAGAACAGCAAGAAATCCTTTGCAAACCTTGCTTTTGCAAAAAGAAATCCATGTTCAGCAGGATAAGACTGGTATCGGTGAGGATGCAGTTTCTGTTGTTGTTTCCAATGCAGTTGTTTATATGCCTCTGGAAGACCTTGTTGACAAGGAAAAAAAAGAACTTGAGAGACTGACAAAGGAGCAGGAGAGACTGACTAAGGAAATCGCCCGCTGTGAGGGAATGCTGAATAATCCAAATTTCGTAAATAAGGCTCCTGCTGCCAAGGTTGATGCAGAGAAGGAGAAGCTTGCGAAGTACAAAGAGATGAAAGATAAGGTTGAAACACAGCTTGAGCAGCTTAAGAGATAAAAAGGAGATTTTTGCATGAAGCTGAGCAAATTTTTGCAATAAGATTTCCCGATTCTCCAGGCACTCTGGTGCGCAGTGCTCTATTTCCTTATAGAGGCACTGTGCCGCCATTCTGTAGTGGAGGCCTGGGATTATATGACGGGAAAAACCGTTGGTATTTGCTTATAATACGATGTTTATTTTTACTACAATGCTGATCGTTTATCTGTTTCACAGGCGGTGCTTCTGGAGAGTTGTGGTTTCCGTTTTCTGGCTGTTTCTGGGAATCGTAAACTGCATTCTTCTGATGAACCGTGTTACACCATTTACCGGACCGGATCTGCATATGCTGACGGATGGTATTGCGATCATGCAGAAATATCTGCCGTTTTATGGTGTGGTGATCGGATGTATTTTTGATCGGAATTGTGGTGCTGGGGCTTTTTGATCCTACTGGTCAAGGGACCGAAGTGTGAGCAGAAGATTAAGTACCGGTATGTGATTCCGCTGGTAATTGCTGGTTTTGTGGCTTTTGGAGGCGTGACACAGCTGGCTCTTGAAAAAAAGGGTTTTGTCTAATTATTTTGGCAATATTGCGTTTGCTTATGAGGATTATGGTTATCCTTATTGTCTGGCGACTACTATTTTTAATACAGGCATCAGTGAGCCGAGGGATTATTCTGAGGATGAGATTAACCGGATTGAGAAGACAGAGTCCAATCTTCCAAAGACCAAGGAGGATGGAAAGAGACCGAATATTCTGTTCCTTCAGCTAGAGTCTTTCTTTGACCCGACACTGGTAAATTACCTGGATATTTCTGAAGATCCAATCCCGAACTTCAGGAAGCTGATGAAAGAGTATTCTTCCGGATATTACAAGGTTCCTTCTGTTGGAGCCGGTACGGCAAATACGGAATTTGAGACCATTACAGGTATGAGTCTTCACTATTTTGGACCAGGTGAATATCCTTATAAGAGTATTCTTAAGGAGACTACCTGCGAAAGTGTGCCCTATGTTCTGAAAAAAAATCTGGGGTATTCTACACATGCGGTACATAATAATGAAGCCAACTTCTATGGAAGAAGGTCTGTTTTCCCCCAATCTGGGATTTGACACCTTTACTTCTGAAGAGTATATGGCAGATGAGAACCTGCAGAATCCTCTTGGATGGGTAAAAGACAGTGTGTTGACGGATGAGATCATTAAGTGTCTGGACTCTACTGACAGTCCGGATTATGTGTATACCATTTCCGTGCAGGGACATGGCGATTATCCAAGCGAGCCCATTCTGGATAATCCTTCTATTACAGTTTCCGGTTCTCCTACGGATGAGCTGAATTGTAAATGGGAGTACTATGTGAATCAGATTCATGAGATGGATCAGTTTGTGAAAGAGTTAACAGATGCTTTGGCGGACTATCCGGAGGATGTGATCCTGGTTATGTATGGGGATCATCTGCCGACTATGGGACTGACTGTGGAGGATCTGAAAAATAAGTATCTTTTCCAGACGGAGTATGTAATCTGGGATGTAATATGGGACTTACCAAGAAGGATGAGAATCTGGCTTCTTATCAGATCGCAGCAGAGGTTCTGGACAGAGTTGGTATTCATGAGGGTACGATCATGAAATATCATCAGGCAAGAAGAAATACCAAGAATTATCAGGTCGATCTGGAAACACTGCAGTATGATGTGCTGTACGGTCAGCGATATGCTTATGGAGGAGAAAATCCTTTTGAGAGAACAAAGATGCGGATGGGACTTTATGATGTGACCTTAGATTCCATTCGGTTAGTATCGGATACAGATTGGACTTATTATATCCAAGGCACGAATTTCACCCCGTCCAGTCGGTGAAGCTGAATGGAGAGTGGTATGATACGGCATATGTAAGTCCGAACATGCTGGTGATCTCGGGTACGGAGCTGTCGGATTTTGACAGACTGGCAGTTGTACAGAGAAGTAACAGCTCGACGAGGAAGGCTCTTAGCAAGAGCTTTGACAGAGCGGTTTATGCATTGTATGATAGTCAGTGGAAAGTGAATTCCCGATAGGAACGTTTCCCGGCTGGGCACCTGGTCTCATCAGGTCTGCTCTGAGCGCGGTGTGCGGCCAAAAAAAAAAAATTAAAAACATCAGAATTTTGCTGAAACCGAAGAAAGGAGAGGACAAATTTGCTCCGCTGGAGCTCAGACTGTGTCCTCTCCTTTTTTTAACCCCAAATTCTGCCGTATGAGATTTTTTTCGGAACCTCTCTGATTTCTTCTGTGCGAGGTTTGTCGGATAAAAAAGTTACGATTAGGGGTGGACTTCTGGTGTGACTATTATATAATGGTAGAGTAATGTAACGATTCAGAAGGCAGTATTCTGCCAGACTTACGATGAGAATGAAAAGTTACGGATGAAATACGATAGATAAATGGTGGTTAAGATTATGAATTATGAGGAAGCGGTTGCTTATATTGAGGAGACTCCGAAGTTTACCAAAAAAGAACAGTCTGGAGCATACGAAGGAATGTTTGAGGAGACTGGGGAAATCCACAGGAGAAGTTTAAGGTGATACATGTTGCGGGAACGAATGGAAAGGGGGAGTACCTGTGCGTTTCTCACATCTATTCTCGGGGAGGCAGGGTATTCCTGCGGTCTGTTTACGTCTCCCCATCTGGTGAAGATCAACGAGCGGTTTCAGATCAATGAGGTGAATATTGATGATGACACCTTTTTGAAAGCTTTTGAGAGAGTGAAAGTGCTGGCGGACGAGCTTGTGGCTGAAGGTAGTTACCATCCTACTTATTTTGAGATGCTGTTTCTTATGGGAATGGTGATCTTTGCAGAGGCAGGGGTGGACTATGTGACTTTGGAAACCGGGCTTGGCGGAAGACTGGATGCGACTACAGCGGTAGAGAATCCTGTGGCTTGCGTGATCACATCTATCAGTCTGGATCATATGCAGTTTTTGGGAAATACGGTAAGAGAGATTGCAGGGGAGAAGGCTGGAATCATTGTTCCGGGAGTTCCTGTAATCTATGATGGAAATGACAAGGATGCGGCAGAAGTGATCGCTGCGAAGGCAAAGGAGCTTGAAGTCCGGCTTATAAAGTAGTTCAGGCTGGAGCAAAGGTACTGGGAAATAATAAAGACGGCATTGATTTTTCCCTGGAGGCCGATTATTATGGGGATATCAGGTTCCATATTCCTTTTATTGCATGGTATCAGGTGATGAACGCATCTCTGGCGCTTACAACTATGGAAGTGCTGAAAGACAGGATTCCGGTGACCATGGAACAGCTGCAGGCAGGAATTGCAAATACCAGATGGCAGGGCAGAATGGAGACCATTTTGCCGGGCGTGATCGTGGATGGTGCACATAATGAGGATGGCGTGCGCAGGTTTGTGGAGACTGCAGAGCGGTTTCAGAAGGAGTATCCGCTGACACTTTTATTTTCTGCTGTGAATGATAAGGATTACCAGGATATGATCCATACAATTTGCAGCAGGATAAAATTCCGTAAAGTTGTGACCACAGAGGTTGGGGGATACCGTGAGGTGCCGTCTGCGGAGCTGGCAGAGATCTTTTGCAAAGAAGGCTGTAAGGATGTTGGAAACTCTGATAATATTGAAGAAGCTTTTCATATGGCGCACGAGGCCAAAGGAGAGGACGGAATGTTGTTCTGCGTGGGTTCTCTTTACCTGGTGGGAGAGATTAAGACACTCTTTGTTGAAAAGTAAATTGTCTGCAGAAAAAAGAAAAACATGGGATTTCTGGTTGATTTTTCAGGAGTCTGTGGAGGAATTTTATGATCGATTACGAAGAGGAACTGAAGAAATTTGAGCCCTGTCTGGATGTGACAGACGCAGAAGAGGCTATTTACGATAGAGAGCTGACGGATATTCTGGACATTCTTCAGAAATGCTCGTGGAGTCCAAAAGCGGACGCAGGATGAAATAGAATAGGAGATACTTAATGAACTGTATGAATTGCGGCGCGTTCCTGGCTGATAAGGATCTGGATTACTGTCCTCATTGCGGGTGCAACGTCCTGATCCAGAAAAAGGTGGAGTATCTATCCAAACTTTATTACAATCAGGGGCTTGGAGAAGGCCAGTATCCGGGACCTTTCAGGAGCCGTTAACTGTCTGAAGCAGAGCCTTACCTTTAACAAGAGAAATATCCAGGCGAGAAATCTTCTGGGTCTTGTGTATTTTGAAATGGGAGAGGTGGTTGCTGCTCTTAGCGAGTGGGTGATCAGTAAGAATCTGCAGCCTACCCCGAATATTGCGAATGAATATATTAATCGTCTTCAGGCGAATTCGAATAAACTGGATGCTATTAATGAGACAATAAGAAAATATAATAATGCCCCTGGCTTTTGCAGGGAAGGCCATGAGGATATGGCTGCCATTCAGCTTCGCAAAAATTCTGAACCAGAATACCAAGCTGATCAAAGGTTATCATCTGCTGGCGCTGATCTATATGAAGAATCATGACTGGGGGCAAGGCAAGAAGAACCTTAAAAAGGCGGCCTCGTATTGACAAGACCAATACAACTACATTACGTTTTCTTCGTGAAGTAGATGAGAGAACTGGTGTAACGACCAGACTTGAGAAAACAGAAAAAAAGGACTTTTTGGTGCCAAGGGCAAGACAGAAGGTTCGGATGAGATTTCCAGAAGTACTGTGGTACAGCCGGCAGTTTACAGGAAAATTCCAGAATTTCACTGTTTGTGACACTTATGGCGGGTGTGGCAGCAGGTGCGGCTGCATTTTGGTTTCTGGCAGTTCCGGCTATCAAGCAGGGGATTTACAGAGAAGCCAATCAACAGATTGTAAAGTACAGCGAGTCTCTGGTCAGCCAGGGTGCGGAGCTTTCCAAAGCCCAGGGTGAGGCGAAGGAATCCGGAGATGTGGCAGAGGAAATCACCCAGCAGCTTGATGCCGAGCAGAAGAAGAGCACCAGTTATCAGGCACTTCTGAATGCGTATGCAGCTTATACACAGAATGAGTATGATGCAGCTGCGTTGGAAATCCAGAAGGTTTATGAAGATCAGCTGGGAGATGATGTAATGGGAATTTATAATACCATCTGTTCAGCTACTGGTGTGTCTGGAATCACGGAAGACAGTAAGTCTGAGGGCAGCGAAGATTCCTCTGATTCCGAAAGCAATGATGGAACTGACAATACAACAGAAGGCTCTGAAACGGATTCCTCTGGTTATGACAGTTCTTACAATGATGCATCTGGTGACAGTGGGTATGATGAATCCGGATATTCTGATTACAGCGACGAAAACGGATATTATGATGAAAATGGTGATTTTCAGTATTATGAATAAAAATTTCTGAATTACAATAATGAGAAACCTCTGAACCGGGGATGTGCGGGATAGACCTGCACATCTCTTTTTCTTTTTTCTGTGCAGAGGGTCAAAATAGAGTAAAAAAAAATAAAGGGGATTTTATTTATGAAACCTGTTTTTGAAACTACGGGAACCTGTCTGAATATTAAACTGCCTGAGGAACTGGATCATCATCCGGCTTCTGAGCTGATCCGGAGAGAATCAGACAGGATTATGGGAAAAAATATATATCAGAACCATTTGTTTTGACTTTGGAAATACTGTTTTTATGGACAGTTCGGGCGTAGGTTTGATCATGGGGAGATACCGGGCTCTGGGGATGCGTTCTGGCTGCATGAAGGCCCTGCCATGTAAGCGGATATATTGAAAAATTGCTGCGGCTTTCAGGTGTGTGAGTAAATTTCTGGAACTGGAAAGAACAGAAAATGAGATGCAGCTGGAAGGGAGGGGAGTCTGATGGGAAATTCCAACGAAATGACCATTATTTTTGACAGCCGTCCGGAGAATGAAGGGTTGGCAAGGGTAACTGCTGCGGCATTTTGCACCCAGCTGAACCCCACACTGGAGGAAGTAGCAGATTTGAAAACGGCTGTGTCAGAGGCTGTAACCAACTGTATCATTCATGGCTATCAAGGCGAGGTACATAAGATACGGATGAAGTGTGTCAGAAA
>VOFJ01003073.1_pt1 | contig 53469 bp, 55 predicted proteins | sample 5384081 | NCBI WGS metagenome assembly VOFJ01 (sample SAMN12384729, study PRJNA508395) | human gut metagenome | isolation source: healthy gut I | host: Homo sapiens | reverse complement strand
CCGGATGCAGCAATGAACCGTTGCAACCCATTCGTTCAGGTGAGATATGGCCTGATAACAACGGAGAGCATATCAATGCCCATGGGGGCGGAGTAATGTACCATGATGGAACATACTATTGGTTCGGTGAGAATAAATGTGATACTACCAGCAGTGCCATGGTGGGAGTAATGTGCTATTCTTCTCGGAATCTTACTGACTGGAAGAACGAAGGCGTAGCGCTTTCTGTTGTTGATAACGACAGCAGCGACATAGCGCGTGGATGTATATTGGAACGTCCTAAAGTGATATATAATGCGAAAACAGGGAAGTTTGTGATGTGGTTCCATCTGGAATTGAAAGGAAAAGGTTATGCAGCCGCCCGTGCCGGGGTGGCAGTCAGTGATACTCCTGCCGGTCCTTACCGTTTCATCCGTTCGGGACGTGTCAATGCTGGTAAGCTGCCTGTTAATATGGACGGGCAGGCTGTTGCAGTGCTGGATACTCTGAATGCCAAGAATTATGAGAAATGGTGGACTCCCGAATGGACGGATGCTGTGAACAAAGGCTTGATAGTAAAGCGTGATTTGGATGGCGGACAGATGTCTCGCGATATGACCCTTTATGTAGATGAGGATGGTAAAGCCTACCATATTTACTCTTCTGAAGAAAACCTTACACTTCAAATAGCGGAATTGAGTGATGACTATCTTTCACACACAGGGAATTATGTGCGTGTGGCTCCGGCAGGACACAATGAGGCACCTGCTATCTTCAAAAAAGACGGAACCTACTGGATGATCACTTCCGGTTGTACCGGTTGGGCTCCCAATGAGGCTCGTATGTTCTCGTCTTCTTCCATCTTCGGACCGTGGTCTCAGCATCCCAACCCTTGTGTGGGACCGAAGTCGGAACTTACGTTCGGTGGACAGAGCACTTATATTCTGAAGGTGGAGGGGAAGAAAGATGCTTTTATATTTATGGCAGATATCTGGCGTCCGGAGCATCCCAGTGATGCCCGTTACATTTGGTTACCTGTTCAATTTAAGGAAGGAGTTCCATACGTGGAGTGGATGGACAACTGGACACTGGATTTCTTTCAGTAATCCCTGTTGAAAATAGTCTGAAGGATGGAAAATAGTGCAATAGTCTGTTCTTGACCGATTATTGCATCCATCTTGCTCGATTTTACCTCTATGGTTGTCAATTAGATTTTTTTATCTTTGCTATCGGTAAAAAGAGATAATAGGTATTAAAGATAGGTTTTTAGGAAGAAGGTTAACATACTGTGATGTGATAATAGAATTTTAGGTTAGGTTAAGTTAGAATTGAAGGCATATTTCGTGAGGAAATGTGCCTTTCTGTTTTCATTACCTTTCTAGGTTCGTATATTTGTAATGTCGAATTTGTGAAACTTAAAATAGAATATGCATGAAAAAGATTGGATTGTTTTTATTGTTAGGTGTTTCTTTTTTCGTGGCTGGTGTCTGCTTGCCAAGGATGTCAGCAGGAAAGACGGAAGGAAGTGCCTTTGGATTCTATTGTACTGAGTGACCCTTGCATTTTGGCAGACAGGAAGACGGCTATGTATTATATGACCGGAACCGGCGGTATGCTTTGGAAAAGCAAGGATTTGAAACTTTGGGAAGGACCGTTCCATGTGGCAAAGACTGATTCCGGTTCGTGGATGGGACCGAAACCAATGATTTGGGCTGCCGAGTTACATCCGTATAAGGGCAAGTATTATTATTTTGCCACTTTCACCAATCAGGAGGTGAAGATTGATACGGTACAAGAGAATGTAATAGAGCGCCGTGCCAGCCATGTTTTGGTAAGCGATAAGCCGGACGGACCTTACGTTCCGATGAAGGACTCTACTTATTTGCCTGCTGATAAACCGACCTTGGACGGAACTTTTTGGGTGGATAAAGACGGAAAGCCTTATATGGTATATTGTTATGAATGGTTGCAAGCCTTGGATGGTACGATAGAGAAAATAGAACTGAAGCCTGACTTAAGTGGAACCATAGGCGAAGGGAAATTGCTGTTCCGTGCCAGCGAATCGCCGTGGAGCCGTGAAAAAGATACGGATGGCAAGGACAAACCGAATAAAGTCACTGACGGTCCGTATCTGTTCCGTACAGGAACAGGTAGACTCGGTATGATTTGGACTAGTTGGATTTATAATGTGTACACTCAGGGAGTGGCTTATTCTGAAAGCGGAACCTTGGATGGACCATGGATACAGGAGAAAGACCCGATAACTCCTCCCGATTTCGGTCATGGGATGTTGTTTCAGACCTTGGACGGTAAATGGTTGATGTCTGTACATAGTCATAAGGATGTAAACGGACGTTATATTCGTACTCCTCGCTTGTTTGAAGTCGATTTTTCCGGAGATAAATTGGTGGTGGGAAAACCATATATTCCTTGAAAGTGCTTTATCTTTTTTCGAGAGGAAAGGTAATTACTTTTGCTTTCAATGAAAAGAGATGTGTAGAAAGAGTTGGAAGGACAGCTTTATGAGTCTGTCCCTCCAAATAAATGACCGGGTTAATCCCAACCCGGATTCTGTTTCAGTGCACCCTGAGCCAGGTCTACCTCTTCCAAGGGGATAGCCCACAGATAGTCACGGTTGGCATTGAACTTGCGGGTTTCAATAAAAATGCTTTCTCCTTTTGCATTTACCCCGTATACTGGTTTAGTAACATCCTTTTCTGTTGTTTTATAGCTACGGGTATCAAACAGGTGCATTCCCTCGAAAGCAAATTCCAAACGACGTTCCAAACGGATAGCTTCGCGCATTTGATCTTTGGACAAGCCGGAAGGCAGAGGAGGAAGATTTACGCTGGGACGCTGACGGATTTGATTGACCGCATCATATACTTCCGTATCCGGAGCAGACAGATTTTCGTTACGAGCCTCGGCGAAAGGTCAGCAGCACTTCTGCATAGCGGATATAGATAAAGTTGGTCCAGTCATAATTATTGATACCGTCATTGTCCGGATTGATATACTTTTTCATGCTATATCCTGTACGGGTATGGCTGCCATCTCCCATATTGTTCAGGTTGAAAGTCTTTCCTGCTATTTGTGACCCGTTCCACAGTACAGAGAAGCCTAGACGGGGGTCACGGTCGGCAAACGGGTCTTCCGGATTATAGAAAGGAGACTCTTTGATTGATTTGCCATCTTTGCATGGATAGGAGTCTATCAAGTCTTGGGTAGGTGATAAAGCTTCCCATCCTCCCATCATGACGGGAGCGAAGAACTGTCCTATATAACTGCCTTCATTAGAGTTTTTCGGGTTTTCCAGATATTCGCGATCAAAGATGATTTCATTACATAACTCTGCTACAGGTTGGAACAAGTCACCATAGTTATCATACAGTCCATACACATTCATGCCCATTACTTTGCGTGCGGCGGCTTCCGCTACATCATATTTGTGTGCGTAGAAAGCAACTCTGGCTTTCAGTGCGTAGCAGGCTCCGGCACTCGGTTTTCCGTGGTCACTGTTGCTGCGGATATCGGGCAAGCTGGCTGCTGCTTTATCCAATAATCCTACTATATGATTATAAGTCTCCTCTTCAGAACTGCGTGAAGGAAGTTTCTCGTTCAGTTCCAACGGATGATCCAGCAGGGAGGCGCCACCCATATATTTTAATATGTTAGCGTATGAGAAAGCTTCGAGAAACTGTACTTCAGCTGTCAGTTGCGCTTTTTCTTTTTCATCCATCGGCACATCGCCTATATGCTCGTAAAATACCAGGCATCTGCGGATGCATTGATAGGCATTTTTCCATAATTGTAGGAAATGTGGATTGCTGGAAGTAGCCGTACCAGCAGACAACTGCCCCTGTTCGGCTGTGACATGTACCGGAATAGCATTGTCGGTGTAGCAATCTGTCATGATAGTATGGTTTTCCGGTTCTATCAGATACAGATAAATTCCGGTTGCAAATTTCTGGGCATCTTCTGCGTTTTTCCAGAAAGATGCATCGGATAATTGGTCTTTAGGATTTCTGTCCAGAAAACTGTCATTGCAAGAGCTCATACCAAGGCCGCATGCCAATATTAATCCTATAAAGTTATATTTTAGTCTCATAGTTGTCAGTGTTTAGAATGTTACATTCAGACCGAAGGAATAATTTCGGGTCAATGGATAATAGTTGCCGCTGATGGCTTCGGGGTCTACACCGTCGAAGCCGGAAATCATAAAGAGATTGTCGATACTGCAATACACTCTCAGACGGCTGATTCCGTATTTGGATATCAGCTGTTTGGGCAGGCTGTAACCTACTTGCAGGTTTCTTAGCTTGGCATAAGAGGCATCCTGCATCCAGAAACTGGAAGTCACGCGGTTTTTGGAGTCACTCATGGACAATCGGGGATAAGTGGCATTCGGGTTTTCCGGAGTCCAACGGTCCAGATGCTGTTCCGTTACTTTACCGCCATTGTAGAAGGCGTATCTGATTTCGGCTACAGGAGCGCTCTTTACATCAGCCGCACCTTGCAGCAGTGCACTTAGGTCGAAATCTTTATATTGAACTGAAAGATTCAGACCGAAGTTGATTTTCGGGAAGTAGGAACCCAATACTTGCCGGTCTTTGCTGTCTACTACTTTGTCTCCGTTCAGGTCACGGTATTTTAAGTCACCCGGAACCGGAGTACCCATGCTCTGTGTAGGATGATTCTTGATCTCTTCTTCGTTTTGGAAGATGCCGTCGCATACGTAGCCGTAATATGCCCACAGTGGGTCGCCTACGGATTGCCCCGGTGTGTCACCGCCTTTCAAATCCATGATTTTGGTAGTTACATAGCTGAAATTGGCTCCGATAGAATAGCTCCAATCATTGATACGGTTGTTATGTCCCAGTTGCAGTTCGATACCAGTATTGCGCACTACGCCGGCATTTTGCATCGGAGCGCTGACTCCCATCATGTTGGGAACTGGAAGTTGCAGTAATATGTCCCGTGTTTCCTTGCGGAACCAGTCTGCGCCCAATGTCAGTTTATTGCCCCAAAAAGCGGCGTCCACACCTACGTTCCATTGATCGGTTTTCTCCCACGTAATATCTTGGTTAGCCATCGGGTTGGAAATGGAAATACCCGGAGTCAAAGTGTTGCCGAAACTATAGTCATAACCGAATAGATAGGTGTTCTGATACGGATAATAGTTGGAACTGTTGTCTGAGTTTACGGTTTCCTGATTACCCAGCAATCCCCATGATGCACGTAGTTTCAAATTATCCACCCAATCAACTTTGAAGAACTCTTCTTCCGAGATTCTCCATCCGATGGAGAAAGAGGGGAATGCGCCGAAGCGGTTGTTCTTGGGGAAGCGTGAAGTGCCGTCATAACGCAGGTTGGCTTCTAGCAGATAGCGGTCATCGTATGAATAATTCACGCGTCCGAAAGCTGAGCGGAGGGCGTATTCTATTTCTGTACCGTATGTTGTCTGTCCCGTCACTTCGCCGGCGTTGATCTGGTCCAGCGAATTGGAGTTGGGCAGGTTCTTACGGTAAGCTTGCAGGTAGCGTGTCTGTTTATAAATTTGTGAATAACCCAGTAAAGCTCCTACAGTGTGTTTACCGAAGGTTTTGTTATAGTCCAGATAAGCTTGCAGGTTTAGTTCCATACTTTTGATATCATACTCTGTGATGGAGTTGGTGGTTTTCTTTACCGGTGTGTCTGAACCTGCCTGATAGAATCTCATAGTATTGACGTGGGTGGGATTGTCGGTCAGGTTGAAAGTCGAGGCGGCGACTCCTCTCAGTTTCAGTCCGTCTATGATGTCTAGTTCCATTCCTACGTTACCTTGGAAATTGCTGTTTGTTTCTTTGTAGGTTCCTCCTTCACGTGCATAGGCTACGGAGTTGTGCTCGTTTTTGAATAAAGCATAGTTGCCGTTGCTCAATTGGATGGGAGTAACCGGAGTCTCACGGAAAGCATAGTGCATCAGGTTGCTGATACCTGCCGCCGGAGCAGTCATATTACTGCGGTATACCGCCATATTTGTAGTCAGTTTCAGACGACTGTTTATCTGAGCGTCAATGTTGGCGCGTACATTGAACTTGTTGTAGTTGGTATTGACTATCAATCCGTCTTTATCGTGATAGTTGAATGCCAGCGAGTAAGTTACTTTGTCTCCACCGCCTTTGATACTCAAGTGGTGGTTGTTGAACAGGCCGTTTTCACTTAATAGCGTACCCAGCCAGTCGGAATTGGGATAAAAGTCGGGATCATTTCCGTCTTTGAACTTTTGCAAGGCTGTTTCGTCATACGGACCTTTCAAACCGTCATTGGTGTAAGCTTCATTCATCAGCACTGCATAATTGTAAGAATCCAAAAATTTGGGCATACGTGAGGCACTTTGCCAGCCTACATACCCATCGTATGATACAATGGTACGTCCTTTGGTTCCCTTTTTGGTTGTGATAAGGATAACGCCATTGGCAGCACGTACTCCATAAATGGCTGAGGCGGCTGCATCTTTTAATATAGAGATGTTTTCAATATCGTTGGGGTCCACGCTGCTCATGGTAGATTCTACACCATCCACCACAACCATGGCACTGGCATCTCCCATAGTTCCTAGACCACGCACACGCAGTACTCCGGCATCAGCTCCCGGCTGACCGGTATTTTGGATAATGGTGACACCTGGCATTTGTCCTGCCAGCATGTTGGTGACATTGGCACTGGTGCGGTTGACTAGCTTATCGGATGAGATGGTTGCCACAGAACCTGTCAGGTTTACTTTTTTTTGAGTACCGTATCCTACTACTACCACTTCATCTAAAGATTCTGTATCTTCTTTCAAGATAATGGTGTAACTGTTGCTGTTACTTACGGTAATTTGTTGGTCGTTGTAACCGATATACGAAACTTTCAGTTTAGCCCCTACGGATACATTTAATGTGAATTTGCCATCCACATCTGTAATGGTACCGTTGGTGCTTCCCACTTCTACTACATTGGCACCGATTACAGGAGCTCCGCTTGCATCATTTACGATACCCGTAATTTGTTTGACATGCTGTTGCACGATGGCAGTTGACTGCGAAGCCCACAAAGGCATTGGGAAAGCCATTCCGGCAAATAGTGTAAGACATGCGTAAAAAGAGGCTTTTTTAAATTACATGTGTCTTTACACAATTTTCCCTTGTTTTCTGGTAGAATTGCATAGATTAATAAGGTTAAATTAGTAAATAGTTTGGTTTAGGGATTTTATTCCCTTTCTATTTCAGTTGCTGCAAATGTATTATTTTATAAGAATATAACGCTATCTTTTCTTTTATTTTTTTTTGTTATTCTTAATAAATTACAGGTTATGAAACACTCATGGTGGCGATTTTAAGAGAGAATGCATGTTATTTTGTACGTTCCTTATAAATGGAATATCGCATATTGCTCAAAAAAACAAATAACATGATTCAATGAGATAAAGATGTTAAATATCAGTTTCAAGGATCATTTTTCCTAATCGGTTTATGAAAGACTCTTCCTTTCCTCTCCTTTTTCTTGTTAACCATTCACTATTATTTTTCATCTATTCACAAATCTCCTTATCATCTTTCTCATCCGGATAGTCACTTTTATGTAGCAAAACAAGTAAGTGTACTTACTTCGTCATTTAAGTATACTTACTTGTTTCATGAAGTGCACTTACTTTTTGGACTTCAATATGAGTGAAATTTATGTCGGTATATGTTTTTTATATACTTCAAAGACAAAACGTATTTCATCGTAAGAAGCATATTCGCCTAACTTTTCTTTTATTTCCTTCACTCCTTGTGGCAGAGAGGGGAGTTTCTGGAGATGAGCTGTAATATAATTTATTTTTTCTTGGTCGACTAATTCTTGTAGTTTGATATCTCCGGTCTGGACATAGTGTAAAAGGTGGTTGCTGATGGTACCGGTAGTCAATTCCCGGAATTCAGCGATTTCCTTTACCTTCATCCCTTCTTTAAATAATCTGAAGCTGACCTTTTTGGTGTCTTCTTTATTTTTTTTATTTTCCCGGGGGACAAATACGGTTCTTATTTCAGGGCGTTGCAGATTTTGTTCTTTCATATAATTCCGGATAATTTCCAGAAAGTTCCAAACCATAATTCTCTACCCCCTTACGTCCGAAATAAGGGACAGCTTCCAATGATTCTGCATCATTAGGCAATAGATTGACCATTCCCAACAGAGCTTTTTGCTGGATAATGACATAGGCCGGCATACCGGTTTCTTTTGCTTTAGTTCCACGCCATTCGGTGATTTTCCGATAAAGTTCTGGATGGAGTATGTCGTTGGGAACTTCAATTCTCTTCCGTTCTCTGGATGCGTGTTCTCTGGGAGTGCGCTCTTTTCTGTCGTGTGCCGTTGTACCTGAGGAGTTTTTATTATCGGTTTCACTTAAAAGGATATACGCTTTTTTACGTAGATAGTCACTGGCGTGAAAACCATTATCTTCTACATATTGTAGCAAGGAAAGTTTCTGTGTCAAAGTGTTTAAGAACTCTTCCAAGGTGTTGTTCGTTTTCTTTCTTAGTTCTTTATTGTCCGTGGGAAGATTGGTCGCTTCAGCCAGTTTATGGAAAGGGCGTAGTTTTTGTTCAAAATAGGCGGCTCCTTTTATGATGCGTATTTGTAGGTCGTTATTCGTATTATAATCAGTAGATTGTGTTACCAGACGTTCATATTGTTTGTGGAAACGATAGGATACATCCACTATCTCAGTAGTGAATATTTGTATCTGCTTTTTATATTCTGCCAGTAACTGAGGGAAGAGCTTGTAGAAATGTTCGTCAATCAGTCGGGCTTGCTCATTGAATGAACGGGCTATCGGTGAGAAATCGAATAGTTCGCTAACGAGATTGAGAAAATAAGCTTGTTGCATGGCACGGAGTAATTCTTCATTGGGGGTATGTGTTTCTATATACTGATTATAGTCATCGATTATTGTATCGCTGATAATGGCGTTGACGGAAAGTGGGGAACTGAGAACCATCCCTTCCAATGTTTTGCATCGGCTCAGGGCAACGTATGCCTGTCCGTGGGCGAAAGCGGAGCGGGCGTCAATAATGGCGCGTTCAAAAGTCAGTCCTTGGCTTTTATGAATAGTGATGCCCCATGCCAGTTTTACAGGGTATTGCTTGAAGACTCCTTCTTGTTCTTCGGTTATTTCCTTTTGTTTCTTCATTTAGCACATATTTGCTGTTTGTCCATTCCTCGGGTTGGACAATGATTTTTTCATTCTTTTCTTTGGTGTGGACGGTAAATCCATCCTCATCTATAGAGGTGATTTCGCCAATCATACCATTATAATAACGTTTTTCCGGTGAGGGGTCATTTTTAACGAACATGATTTGCGCTCCTTTTTTCAGCATCAATGTTTCATCTGTAGGATAAGAATATTCAGGAAAAATTCCGGTGACTTCTGCCTTGTAACTGAAAACCGGTTCTTTGATGAGTGAAAGCTCGTGATCATTAATTTGTTGTGCTTGGTAATTGTGAGTGGTGAGTTGGATATATCCTTTTTTCTTTGGCAGGATGGAAATTGGGAATATATCTTTGGTTCAATTCTGCGAGTGTCTGTTCGTCGGCTTTATTCTCCCGGACTTTGTTCAGTAGGGAAAGGAAATAGGGATCATTTTGGCGGTAGACTTGTTTTAGCTCGATGGTGGCGTAGGTGGTTTTTTTTTTTCAAGGCGAGGCTTCCAAAGAAATAGGAGGTATCATAATAGTGGTTCAGCATATTCCATTCCGTTTCTTTCACTACGGGGGCAAGTTGTTGCAGGTCGCCTATCATTAGCAGTTGTACGCCTCCAAAAGGTTTATACCGGTCCCGGTACCGGCGGAGTACAGAGTCGATGGCATCTAGCAGATCTGCTCTTACCATACTTATTTCATCAATAATCAGCAGATCCATGCTTCGGATGATGTTAATTTTTTCTTTGCTGAACCGGAAATGTTTTTGTTCGGTATTGAACGTGGTATCGGGGATGAAAGGTGCAAATGGCAGTTGGAAAAAGGAGTGGATGGTAACGCCTCCCGCATTGATGGCAGCTATTCCGGTGGGGGCGACTATGACTGTGCGTTTGGGAGATTCTTTCTTCAGATTGCGTAGGAAGGTTGTTTTTCCGGTTCCTGCTTTTCCGGTGAGGAAGAGATGGGTGCCAGTATTCTCTATTATTTGCCAGGCACGCTGTAGTTCTGGGTTGTTCATTATTTCCTAATGTTAGTATATTATTGGATAAAGTTACTGCTTTTATTTAAGGCGGGGAAACTTTGGAGGAATATTTTCTTTGTTTGGTGGATTGCTATCGTTGTTGGAGGCATAAAATTTGAGGCAGCTTTCATTTGCTTTTAAAAGTAAAAATGTATATTTGTACCATTATTCTCCTTTTATTTAATACGGTTTGATAGGCAATGAGCATTGATTTGAATGCATTTAATAAATTCTTTATAGACTACCAGCAACGTTTTGTCCACTTTGCCTGTACCTATGTGCATGATGAAGCTGTTGCCGAAGATTTTGTTGTGGAATCAATGATGTACTATTGGGAGAACAAAGATCGTTTGTCTGCTGATACTAATATTCCGGCTTATGTCTTGACCACGATAAAGCATAAGTGTATTGACTATTTGCGCCATCAACAAGTCTATCAGGATGCTTCTGACGAAATAGCCCGAATCTATGCATGGGAATTGTCGGGCAGAATCATGACTTTGGAAGATTTCGAGCCCTATGAGGTTTTTACAAAGGAAATACAGGAGATTGTTGATAGGACACTGGATGCTTTGCCCGAACAGACTCGGAAAATCTTTGTGATGAGCCGTAATGAAAATAAATCCCATAAAGAAATAGCAGAACTATTGGATATTACAACCAAGGGAGTGGAATTTCATATATCGAAAGCTACCAGGACGTTACGTCTTGCATTGAAGGATTATCTGCCGGTATCCTTACTTTTTTTCTATTTGCATTAAAAAAAACAGTTTTTCACTAGGGAATGTTCTTTCCCATCCGCTATTACTATAAATACGTAAAACAAAAGTATTTATGGATAAGGATTTGTTATACCGTTTTTTTGAAGGTCATGCTTCTTTGGAAGATATGAAAGTGGTTAAAGAATGGGCCGGTGCTTCTGAGGAGAATGCCGGGCTGTTGCGTAGGGAACGCAAACTGTTTAATGCTATGATTCTTGCAGGTCATTCCCGACGGACTGATATACAGAGAATGAGGAACAGGAGGAACTATTTTATTAGGGAATTTCTGAAAATAGCTTCTGTAATAGTGATAACGGTGAGTGTGACGGCTGTATTATTTTCAATAGGTAAAGATAATGAAGATATGTATTTAGCGATGCAGACCATTACCGTGCCGGCCGGTCAGCGTGTTAACCTCGATTTGCCCGATGGGTCAAACGTTTGGCTGAATGCCGGAACTACAATGCAATATCCTGTTTCTTTTATGACAGACAAACGGGAGGTGATATTAGATGGAGAGGCTTACTTTGAGGTGGTTCATAATGAAAAGAGTCCGTTTGTGGTACATACAAGTACATTGGATGTAGAAGTATTGGGAACAAAATTCAATGTGGAAGCTTATTCAGCACGAAAAATATTCGAAACGTCTTTGATGGAAGGCAGAGTAAAGGTAAAATTACCTCACGATGAAAAAAATTCCGTCGTCTTGGTACCCAATCAGAAAACGACTTTGATAGACGGCCGATTGGTGGTGAGCAAAATTGATGATTATAATGTATATCGTTGGAAAGAGGGGTTATATTGTTTCAGAAATAAACCTTTTTGCTGATATTATAAAAGACTTGGAGAAATATTATGATTTGAAAATACAGATGGATAAAAAGGAAATAGCAAAGGTTGCATTAACTGGGAAATTTAGGATTTCTGATGGATTGGACTATGCGCTGCGTGTCCTGCAAAACGATGTAGCCTTTACTTATCAAAGAAATCGGGATAATGACGTCATTCATATAAAGTAAGAAATGTATTAACCTTCTAAAATGGAAAATCAGCCTATGAAGCAATCCTAATGAAAAACAACTAAAGAGCCGATGGGTGTTTGCACCACCCACCGACCCGACTAACACAATTATTTTTAATAAATCGTATTAATAACCATTTGCAAAGATATGAAAAACATTCCTTTGCCGGATCTTTATTATCTTGAAAATCCGGATTTAAAACAATTATTTAGAATTATGCGAATATCAATATTCTTATTGTTCTTCTGCCTGTTCAGTCTGATGGCCGAAAATAGTCACTCACAGAATGCGAGGGTAACTATCAATAGAAGCGATGCCCCGTTGGAATCTATATTGAATGAGATAGAGTCTCAAACGGACTATCTTTTTTATATACAAGGAAGAATGTGAACGTGAAGATGCGTAAAACCATACAGGTGAATGGTAAACCTGTGTCCGAGGTGCTGCCTATATTGCTGACCGGCTCTTCCATCGGTTATAAAATGGAGGGAAATCATATCATCCTTACTCGTGATGTTGCATTGGCAGCGCAGCAACAGGGGGTAACGGGAGTAGTGACCGATGTCTTGGGCGAACCGCTGATTGGTGTTACTGTGATGCTGAAAGGAGATATGCAAGGCACGGTGACAGATATAAACGGAAGATTCTCGCTGTCCGCTGAGCAAGGAGATGTAATAGTAGTAAGCTATATAGGCTATGCTTCACAGGAGATAAGATTGAAGGATACAAAGTTACTTCGTATTATGATGAAAGAAGATGTGGAGCTGTTGGATGAAGTGGTAGTAATAGGTTATGGTTCCATTTCAAAGAAGGAACTGACTAGTGCAGTTTCCCACATATCAGGTAAGGATATGTTGCAGATTGGGAGTGGTAATCCTGCCATGCAGATTCAGGGAAAGGTTTCAGGTCTTGCAGTAGAGAATTCTACTCCTTCTGATCCTAATTCTTCACCCAGTATTCAGGTACGTGGAGTATCCTCGCGTTCAGCCGGATTGGGTTCCGCTGATTGTAATTGACGGTATACCAGGCGGTAGTCTTGATAATTTGAATGAAAATGATATTGAATCTATTGATGTCTTGAAAGATGGGGCAGCTTCGGCCATTTATGGAACCCGTGGATCGAATGGGGTGATTGTAGTTACTACCAAAAAAAAGGTACTATGGATGGAAAAAATTCATACTTCGTATTCGGGATTTGTGAATATAACTACACCTGTCAGAGAGTTGAATGTATTGTCGGCTACAGATTTTAGAGAACAGAAACGGGGAGATGATTATGGCGCTGATACTGATTGGTTTGATGAACTGACTAAAGTGGCTGTATCTCATAGTCATACTTTGCAGGTTATGGGTGGTAATACTAAGACTAATTATAAAGCAACAGTGGATTATAAAAATACAGATGGTATAGACTTGCGTTCGGAAAGGCAGCAGGTAGGGGCCCGTTTGTCATTAAATCATACAGGAAAAAAGTGACTTGTACAATGTCATTCTGAATGTGGCTCCGCGCACAGTGAAGTATCAGGATGCAGATTATGATACTTTTCGTTCTGCATTGTTGATAAATCCCACTATTCCAGTGATGGACCGGAGCAACCGGGTAAATATACTCAGATAACTACTTATTCCACCAATAATCCGGTTGAAATCTTGAAGTTGGAGAAAAGTGGTGGTGAGCGTACTATCTTAAGTTGGGATGGTACGTTTAAGTTGAATTTGTTTCCGCTGTTGTGTAGAGATAAGACTCATTATTTAAGTACACAAATTACATTGGCTCAGCAGATTATAGAAACCGATTACAGTTGGTTTCGTCCTTCGATTTCTACCATAGAAGACAAAAGTGGATTTCAGGGAGAAGCTAGCCGTAAATATGACAAGAATAAACAAGAATCTTTGGAATGGTTGGTAAATTACGGTTATGACACTGGTAACCATCATGTAAAGTTTATGGGAGGATATTCTTATCAATACTTTGTAAATGACGGATTGAATGCTGAGAATAAGAACTTTGCTTCAGATTTGTTAGGACCTGACAACTTGGGTGCTGGAACTTACAATAGTGAAGTGGAGGGACGCCTAGGTATGGGGTCTTACAGGAATGATTCCAAATTAATTGCTTTCTTTGGTCGTCTGAGTTATAATTTTAGAGATAAATATTTTGCTACATTTTCTCTTCGTCATGAAGGCTCTTCCAAATTTGGTGTTAGTAACAAATGGGGATCGTTTCCAGCCGTTTCTGCTGGTTGGAGAATCAGTGAGGAGGATTTTATAAAAAAAAAATATCCAATGGATTAGTGATTTGAAATTGAGAGGTGATTTCGGAGTGACAGGTAATCAGGAATTTGATAGTTATAAGTCATTGGCCCTGATGCAGGCGTATGATTTGATTTATTATAATGGAACATATATTAAGGGTTGGGGATTCAGTTCCAATGCTAATCCTAATTTGAAATGGGAAAAAGGTAAAAATTGGAATGTAGGAATAGACTTCAGTCTGTTTAATTATCGTTTGAATGGTAGTGTAAATTATTATAGTCGGAAACAACAGGATCTATTGGGAGTTTATGATGTTGCATTGCCACCTAATGGTGCTTCGCAATCATTTGTTAATGTCGGTACAATGAAAAATACAGGTGTTGAAATCGAATTAGATTGGAATGCGGTAAAGAGCAAAAATTTTAATTATACAATTAGTTTTGTGGGCTCTACTTCAAATAATAAGTTTGTTTCATTCTCAAATCAGTTTTATGAAGGTATCCCTAAGTATTATTGGATGAGTAATTTTCCCTTGTACCCAGGAAATCCAGGGTATTGCAACGTATTGAAGAAGGAGAACGCATTGGTAATTTTTACACATTCCAGTATGCGGGTTTGGATGATAACGGAGGTTGGTTGATTTACTCTAAAGATGGTGAAGTGATTCCTATAGATAAAGGTACGGATGAGGATAAACGGGTGGTAGGTAATGGATTGCCTAAGTTTACAATGTCTGTGACTCATACTTTCCGTTATAAAAATTTAGATTTGAATTTGTATTTCCGAGGTAATTTGGGTTATCAGATCTATGATGTCCATGATTTGTATTATGGCTTGCAGGATGCAGCTCCGAATACGAATGTGCTGGAGTCCGCTTACAAGGAAAATAGGAAAATTACTACAGGAAAAAATGTGCATAGCAGTTATTTTGTACATAATGGTGATTTTATGAAGTTGGATGTCGCTACATTGGGGTATACTTGGAATATAAATAATAAGTGGGTTGAAAAGGCACGTTTCTATATTACAGGACGTAATTTGTTCACTATTAGCGGATATCATAGAGGACTAGATAAGGATGCATATTGTGTAAATGGTATGGAACCCGGTCTACCTTACAGTAAGAATGGATATTATCCGTCTTCACGTCAATTCTTGTTTGGTATTCAACTTAACTTCTAAATTTATTACTTTATGAAAACGTTTAAATTAAAAAAAATATATTTCTGGGATTAGGAATGTTGGCATCAGTGGGATGTACGGATTTGTCGGAAACTACTTATGATATTGTACCTCAGGATGGATTCTATCAAACCAAGGAGAATGTTCTTCAGGGCGTTTGTACGTCCTTTCGGACACGGATATTGGTTGTGTTGTAGGGCGATGTATTGGTTTGGCGAACTTTCTGCCGACCATTATATGACTGTGCAAAGAGAGGAACATTGGTATAATGGCGGTGAATATTTCCGTTATCATTATCATACTTGGACTGTTGATGATTGGTATGTTAATGCAATTTGGGAAGATACTTACAGAGGGATCATTCAGTGTAATGCCAGTATTTCTGATATAAGTAAGCTGAATCCTGCAAAGTTTGGCTTTTCACAGCAAGAGTTTGATGATTTTATTTCTCAAACACGTGTTTTACGTGCGTGGATGTATATGTCTATATTCGATTTAGTACATAATATACCAATTGTTACGGATTATCCAACTACAGAGTTGCCGGCACAATCAGAGCCAAAAGAAACTTTTGCTTTTATTGAACAAGAGCTGTTGGAATCATTGCCTGCGTTACAAAAAAAAAAAAGAAAGTAATAATGGAAATGGCTTAAAAGCAGGGTCAATGGACCCAGGGAGCTTGTGCTGCCTTATTGGTAAGGTTGTATATGAACGCCAGTTGGTGGATTGATGAGGACAAGACGGTCGAAGCTGAAAAATACTGTGAAAAAATTATAGATGGTGAATACGGTTTCTATGATATAGATAATAGGTGGGATGCGCCGTTTGATTGGGATAACGATAAGTCTAATGAATTATTGTTTGGTTATCCATCCTCGTTTGGTGGTATGCATTGGCTTTATGATTATGAAATGTTTTGGCAGGTTGCTCCGTTCCTCTCTTCGAAATATTTCGGTTTTACAGATTGGGGGAATTGTAACCCCAAATATGCATTACAGCCAGGATTAGATTTAAATGGAAATGAATATTCCTTTGAAAATGGAAAACCGGTCCGTAAGTTTATGAAATATCCTGATGATGTGCGTCTGAAAAAGTATAAAAATTTAGGAAATAGCAAACGCGAAGGAATGTTTTTGTATGGCGACCTACCTTTTAATGAAACGGCAAATGGAACGGAATATGTTACTTCGGACAATGGAGCCTACAAGCTTTACATTCGTGATCAAGTAGGTATTTTCCGCGATACAGATCCTGCTAGTTTCTCTGCCAATCCTTCTAGTGGAACCCAAACTCCAAAATCGGCTATGGCTTACGGAGATCAGAATTCAGGTTGGTGTTTGATAAAATATCCTATTTATCGTTCGGATGATGCAGGTAAAATAGAATCGGATTATGCTTTGATCCGTTTAGCGGAAATTTATTATTATTTGGCAGAAATTCGTTTTTATCAGGGTAGAAAGGCAGAAGCGGAAAAAATTACTGAATTATGTACGGAAGCGTTATTATCCAGCAGGTTCTTCTAGTTTGTATCCTGAGAATGGGAGTGCATTGACAGAACAGGAATTATTGGATGAATGGGGACGGGAATTTTTAAGGGAGAAGGTTTACGTAGACAGACTTTATGCAGGTTCGGGATTTTTAATTCGGGAACTTGGGTGGGATAAAGAACCGGATCCAGATAATCATACGATGTGGATACCTCTTTCACGTACTACATTGAATACGAATCCAAACTTGAAGCAGAATCCAGGTTATCCATCTGTTAATTAAAAAAATGATAATCTCATTTTTATCCGATAACTTGTATGTATATCTACATCTTGTTGTCGGATTGTTGAATAATTTTTGTATTTAAATAATTAGAACATTAATAGTATGAAAAAAAAAATAAATTCTTATTTTGTATCGGTCTGTTACTGACTGTTGCGACGATTGTAAATGCACAGTCTGTGACTTGGATTAGTAGTACCGAAGGCAATGTATGGCAAAAATCAAAAGTGAAGTTGCAGTCGAAATCAGAACAAAATCCTGTTTTACAGGTAGATGGAACAGAGAACGGTGTTGCTTTCAAGAATTGGGGAACTACTTTCAATGAACTTTGTTGGGATGCTCTTGGGTTATTAACTCGTACTGAACAAGATGAAATATTGTATAATATATTTTCTCCGCAAGGTGATTTACGGATTACGCGTGGACGAATTTCGATGGGAGCCAATGATTACGCTCGTTCTTGGTATAGTTGTGACGAAGTGGAGGGTGACTTTGAATTGAGATATTTTAATATTAATCGTGATAAACAGACTATTATTCCTTTCATACGTGCTGCACAAAAATATAATCCGAATCTTACATTTTGGATATCACCTTGGTGTCCTCCAAGCTGGATGAAAATAAATGGAGATTATCCGGTTTTAAGTAGTCCGTTTAATAGTTTGTCAGAGAAACAGAATTATTTATTATATGGTGCTACAGGCGGTCAGGTTGATGAGAATGAAATGAAGTTGACCGGTGCCCGTGATGGAGTTTTTCCTCGCCAACTTGCGACAACTGACTTTATGATTCAAGATCCACGTTATTTGCAGACTTATGCAGATTATTTTTGTCGGTTTATAGATGCCTATAAAGAACAAGGAATTCCCATTGATATGGTAATGTATCAGAATGAAGCGTACAGTTACACTCCTTATCCTGGTTGTGCCTGGACTGCCACCGGTACGATTCGTTTCAATAAAGAATATTTAGCTCCTACTTTGAGGCAAATGCATCCTGAGGTGAAGCTTTATTTAGGTACTTTTAATACGAATCGCCAAGATCATGTAGAAACAATTCTTGCTGATACGGCTTTATGTAATTGTATTCGTGGTATGGGATTTCAATGGGAAGGACGTGAAATACTTCCTTCCATAAGAAAACAGCATCCCGAATGGGAATATATCTGTTCGGAAAGCGAATGCGGTTGGGGTAGTTTTGATTGGAAGGCAGCAGAACATACATTCGAGTTGATAAATCATTATTTAGGGAATGGATGTTGTGAATATAATTTTTGGAATTGTATTTTTTGACCGATAAAGGTGAAAGTCCGTGGGGATGGAAACAGAATGCGTTGATTCGTGTGGATTCGGAAAAGCGTACGTTTGTTTATACCCCCGGGAGTATTATGCAGTAAAGCATTATAGCAAAATGGTGGCTCCAGGATCAAAAATCTTACAATACAAGGCAAAGGGGGAGGATAACCAACCAGTCATTATATTCCTGACTCCTGAGAATCAGTATTTGGTAGTGGCGGGGAATTTTAATGGCAAACAACAGAATTTGAGTGTAAAACTGGCGGGAAAATATTTGGAGGTGACGTTGCAGCCCCATTCTCTAAATACATTTTATACAAAATGATCACAAGGAATAATCCTCGTTAAATTGATATCCATTGTAGGGATCGGTGGATTCTTACAATGGATAAAAAAAAGATGTAAAACTTCTATTTTCCCCCATTTGACCGAATAAAGTCCCTCTTTTGAAAGATTTATATACCCATCGTTAGGATTGTATTTTCTATCTTTGCATCAAACAATTTTTGAACTAATTATTATGAAACACAAAATCCTTACTTTCTTTTTGGCTTGTCTTGTGCCCTGGCTGGCAGGAGCACAGCAATCTGCCAATAGTCAAAATAATGTAGCCGAAAAAGATTACATAGCTTATCTCTTTACCTATTTTACAGGTAACCACATCAGCGAGGAAGCCGTATGCTATGCGGTAAGTACGGACGGATATACCTATTGGGCATTGAATGACAACAAACCTGTCATTGATTCCAAAATCATCAGTTCTACCGGTGGTGTGCGCGACCCGCATATCCTGCGTTGCAAAGACGGAAAGACATTCTATATGGTGGTTACCGATATGGTTTCTGACAATGGATGGGATTCCAATCGTGCCATGGTGTTGCTGAAATCTACAGACTTGGTGAACTGGAACCATTCTGTCATCAATATGCAGAAACGTTATGTCGGACAGGAAAAACTGAAACGGGTATGGGCTCCTCAGACTATCTTCGATGCGGAAGCCGGAAAATACTTGGTCTATTGGTCAATGAAATATGGTGATGAGGCAGATGTGATTTATTATGCTTATGCCAATAAAGAAGAATTTACCGACCTGGAAGGTGAACCGAAACCGCTTTTCATCCCTGAAAACAAGAAATCTTGCATAGACGGTGATATCGTATATAAAGATGGAATCTACCACCTGTTTTATAAAACCGAAGGACATGGAAACGGCATCCGGGTAGCAACTACCCGTTCACTGACTTCGGGACAATGGGAGGAAGAACCCGACTACAAGCAGCAGACCCCGGAAGCGGTGGAAGGTGCGGGAACTTTCAAACTGATAGGTCAGAATAAATACATCTTGATGTATGATGTCTATATGAAAGGTAAATACCAGTTTACTGAAACGACCGATTTGAAAAGCTTTAAAGTGATAGACAGTGAGGTGAAGATGAATTTTCATCCGCGTCACGGAACTATCATCCCCATTACCCATGCCGAGCTGAAGCGTATCACTGACAAGTGGCCTTCAAAGGAAATGGGCAATATGACGATTCCCAACAATCCCGTGCTGCAAGGTTTCCATGCTGACCCTGAGATATTGTATTCTCATCAGACTAAAAAATATTATATCTATTCCACCACCGACGGACAGCCCGGATGGGGCGGATGGTATTTCAGTGTCTTCTCTTCGGATAATCTGAAGGACTGGAAAGATGAAGGGGTGATGCTTGATTTGAAATCCGATCAGGTGGCATGGGCGGATGGAAACGCATGGGCTCCGTGCATTGAAGAGAAAAAAGTGGACGGCAAGTATAAATACTTCTTCTATTACAGTGGTAATCCTGTAGCCGGAGGCGGCAAGCAGATTGGGGTGGCGGTAGCCGATTCACCCATTGGTCCGTTCAAAGACTTGGGACATCCCATTATTACTGAATCTCCCGTGGGCCACGGACAGCAGATTGATGTGGATGTGTTTACAGACCCTGTTTCGGGCAAATCCTATCTTTACTGGGGCAATGGTTATATGGCAGGTGCCGAGCTGAATGAGGATATGCTTTCCATCAAGAGAATACCTTGACCGTATTGACATCCGAAAGGAGGAAGTCTGAAAGATTACGCTTTCCGTGAAGCGGCATATGTGTTCTATCGTAATGGTCTTTACTACTTTATGTGGTCAGTGGATGATACCGGTTCGCCCAACTATCATGTGGCATACGGTACGTCGAAATCTCCGCTAGGTTATAAAAGGTTGCTAAGAAACCGGTGGTACTGATTCAGGATCCTGCAAAGGAAATCTATGGACCTGCGCACAATGCAGTCCTACAAATTCCGGGTACGGATGAGTGGTACATTGTATATCATCGTATTAATAAGAACTTTATAGATCGTGAGAAGGGTCCTGGCGTGCATCGTGAAGTATGTATAGACCGTATGGAATTTAATCCGGACGGAACCATCAGGAAGGTTGTTCCCACGTTATAAAAAGAAACATGACAATAAAGCATATACCATGAAAAAGACCTTATTATCTCTGGCAATCGCCTCATTGGCAGCAGGCCAATCCGTCTGTGCTGCCGTGGAAAAAGTATATAATGAGCCCGATTCGGTCTACATCTTCTCTTACGCCCATCCGGAAGACGAGGGACGCAGCGGACTGAAATTCGCATGGAGCCCCGATGGCGACAAGTGGCTGAGTGTATCCGATGGCTTTGCCTATCTGAAATGTGACTTCGGACGTTGGGGTCGGAAAAGAGAATGATTAAACCTCTTCTGGAAAAAGCGGAAGACGGACGTTGGTATTGCCGGTGGCAGCTCACCCCCAGCGGAAAAGTATGGGGTACTTCCCATTCTTCCGACTTGTTGAAGTGGGCTCCCCAACAATATGTCAATGCGGGAGAAGCCTGCCGTGCCCCGACTGGTCACTGCCCGGCAGATTGTCCTTGATAAAGATACTTTGAACGGCTATATGCAGAAAGTTCCTTATGCGGATATAGAACAGTTGATTCGTTTTGCTGAGCATAAGAAATTCCGCGATATACAGAATAATGAGCGTACCGAACAGGATGCCGTCCGCTTTGCCGGACTGAAACCGGTCACTGCCACCATCCGGGTGGATGCCGGACGGGTAAAGCCCATCAGCGAGCATCTGATAGGTATTTTCTTTGAGGATATCAATTATGGTGCCGATGGTGGACTGTATGCGGAGCTGGTACAGAACCGTGATTTTGAATATTCTGCCAAAGACGGTGCAAGAGATAAGAACTGGAACAGCACGTATGCGTGGAGTATACAGGGTACTGATGCGGAACTGTCTGTCAGTGAGGACAGTCCCATCCATACTAACAATGCTCACTATGCAGTGTTAGAGGTACACCGCCCGGGTGCTGCCTTGGTGAATAACGGTTTTGACGGTATTGCCGTGAAAAAAGGTGAGAAGTATGACTTCTCTGTGTTTTCCAAAGTGCTGGATGATACGAAAGGTGGAAAAGTGCTTGTGAGGCTGACTACCAAAGATGGCAAGGAAATTGCGCAGGCTGCTATTCGGGTTTCATCTACAGAGTGGAAAAAACAAAAGGCTGTACTGACGGCAACGGCGGATGCTGCGGATGCCGTGTTGTCCGTTTGTCCGCAGATGGCTGGGAAGTATGCCTTGGATATGGTTTCTCTTTTCCCACAGAATACATTTAAAGGCAGGAAGAACGGGCTGCGCGCCGATTTGGCACAGACTTTGGCGGACCTTCATCCCCGTTTTGTCCGTTTCCCCGGCGGATGTGTGGCTCATGGAGATGGTGTGGACAATATTTATGATTGGAAAGGCTCTATAGGAGCGTTGGAGGAACGCAAGCCTCTGCGCAATTTGTGGGGGTATCATCAGACACGTGGTTTGGGATATCATGAATATTTCTTGTTCTGCGAGGACATGGGTGCTGAACCTGTTCCCGTGGTGGCAGCCGGAGTGCCTTGTCAGAATTCGGGTACTTGCAGTCATCACTCGGTAGGCGAACTGGGTTGCGGCGGTCAGCAAGGCGGAATCCCGATGGAGGAAATGCCGCAGTACGTGCAGGATGTATTGGATTTGGGATAGAATATGCGAATGGAGATGCGAAGAAGACCGTGTGGGGAAAGAAGCGTGCGCAAGCCGGACATCCCAAGCCCTTCAATCTGAAATACATCGGCATTGGTAACGAGGATTTGATTACCGATATCTTTTGAAGAACGTTTCACCATGATTTTCAATGCGGTGAAGGAGAAATATCCCGAAGTGACCGTTATCGGAACGGTAGGCCCGTTCTATGAGGGCAGTGATTATGAGGAAGGCTGGAAATTCGCCACTAAGATGGGTATTCCGATGGTGGATGAACATTATTATAACACCCCGGATGGTTTATCAACAATCAGGATTTCTATGACCGTTATGACCGTAACAAGGCGAAAGTGTATTTGGGAGAGTATGCGGCTCATTTGCCGGGACGTCCCAACAATATAGAAACAGCTTTGGCCGAGGCCTTGTACCTGACTTCCGTGGAGCGTAATGCCGATGTGGTGACCATGACTTCTTATGCTCCGTTACTGGCTAAGGAGGGACATACCCAGTGGAATCCGGATTTGATTTATTTCAATAATACGGAGGTGAAACCCACCGTAGGTTACTATGCGCAGCAGATGTACGGACAAAATGCGGGCAGTGAATACATCGCTTCTTCCGTGACTTTGGATAATGCACAAGATGCGGTGAAGAAACGGGTAGGTGTGTCGGTAGTCCGCGACGGAAAGACAGGAGATATGATCGTGAAACTGGTGAATCTGCTGCCGGTAGCGGTGAATGCGAAGGTGGAGCTCCCGTCTTTGGAAGGAATGAACACCACTGCCATAAAGACGGTTCTGGCAGGCAAGCCGACCGACAAGCAGGCTCGTCCTGTAGCCGGTACAATGGAAGTAAGCGAGAAATTCGGATATGAATTGCCGGCTTATTCATTTACGGTAATCCGGATAAACAAGAATGAAAAATAACAATAGATAAATAAACATGAAGAAATTACTGACTTTATTGCTGGCGGTCCTGCTGCTGGCGGGCAGGATGTGCCGGCAATAAGCCGGAACATTCGAAGCGGGCAAGAATACCTTTCTGCTGAATGGGAAACCGTTCGTGGTCAAAGCGGCAGAGGTGCATTATCCACGTATTCCCCGTGAATACTGGGAACATCGTATCGAAATGTGTAAAGCATTGGGCATGAATACGCTTTGTTTGTATGTCTTTTGAATTTGCATGAGGAAACTCCCGGCAATTATGACTTTACAGGCAACAAGGATATTGCGGCTTTCTGTAAATTGGCTCAGAAGCATGGCATGTACGTCATTGTGCGTCCCGGTCCCGTATGTATGTGCGGAATGGGAAATGGGCGGTCTGCCTTGGTGGCTGCTGAAGAACGACAGCGTGCAGCTTCGCACTCTCGATCCTTTCTATATGCAGCACGTGGGAGCCTTTATGCATGAAGTGGGCAAGCAATTGCAGGATTTGCAGATTACCCGTGGCGGTAACATCATCATGGTGCAGGTGGAAAACGAATATGGTTCGTATGGCAAAACGGACAAGCCCTATGTGTCTGCCATCCGTGATACGGTACGCGCCGCAGGCTTTACTGAAGTGCCTTTGTTCCAATGTGACTGGAGTTCTAATTTCCTGAATAATGGTTTGGATGATTTGCTTTGGACTATAAATTTTGGTACGGGAGCTGATATCGACAAGCAGTTTGCAAAACTGAAAGAAGTACGTCCTGACGCTCCACTGATGTGCAGTGAATTCTGGAGTGGATGGTTTGACCACTGGGGACGTAAGCACGAAACCCGTGACGGACAAATCATGGTGGATGGTCTGAAAGAGATGATGGACAAAGGTATTTCTTTCAGTTTGTACATGACCCACGGAGGAACGACCTTTGGCTGGTGGGGCGGTGCCAATAATCCGGCTTACTCGGCTATGTGCAGCAGCTATGACTATGACGCTCCTATCAGCGAAGCAGGCTGGACCACCGACAAGTATTTTGCTTTACGTGATATGTTGAAGGACTACTTGGACGAAGGACAGACATTGCCTGAAGTTCCTGAAGCTTTACCGGTTATGGAAATCCCTGCCATTAAATTCACTCAAATAGCTCCGTTGGTTGACAATCTGCCCGAACCGAAGCAGACAGAGGAGATCCGGCCGATGGAGAAATTTGACCAGGGTTGGGGAAGTATTCTGTATCGTACCCGTCTGCCGGAAGATGTGAAAGCAGGAACCATTTTGAAAATTACCGAACAACATGACTGGACACAGATCTTTGCCGACGGGAAACTGTTGGGGCGTCTGGATCGCCGTGGTGGAGAACAGGAACTTACACTGCCTGCATTGAAAGCCGGAACTCAGCTTGATTTATTGGTGGAAGCCATGGGACGTGTGAACTTTGACAAATCCATTCACGACCGTAAGGGAATCACCGAAAAAGTGGAACTGGTGAACGGTAAGAATGCTGAAACGTTGAAAGGCTGGACTGTTTATAATCTTCCCGTAGATTATGAATTTGTATCTTCCCGGAACTTTCAGGATATGAACTCGTCTGCCGCCTGTGGCATAGAAAAAAATGATGAAAGTGTTCCGGCCTACTATCGCGCCACTTTTACCTTGGATAAGGTGGCTGATACATTCCTGAATATGGAGTCATGGGGAAAAGGTATGGTATGGGTGAACGGTCATGCCATGGGACGTTTCTGGGAAATCGGTTCCTCAACAAACCCTGTTCATGCCGGGGTGCTGGCTGAAAAAAGGAGTGAATGAAATCATCGTTCTTGACTTGAAAGGCCCGAAAGAGGCAACCATCGTCGGATTGAACAAACCTATCCTGGATATGCTTCGTGTGGCTGTTCCTGAAACGCATCGTAAACAGGGGCAGACCATCAAACTGGAGAAGGAAACACCGGTATCTGCCGGTACTTTCAAACCAGGTAACGGTTGGCAAGAAGTGAAAGTTCCTGTTACGAAAGGACGTTACTTCTGTCTGGAAGGGTTGTCTTCTTTTGATAATACCAACATTGCCGCCATTGCGGAGTTTGATGTGCTGGATGAGAAAGGACAGAAAATCTCTCGTGAAAACTGGAAGATTGTTTATGCCGACAGCGAGGAAACCCGTAGCGGTAACCGCACAGCCGACAAGATTTATGACCTGCAGGAAAGTACTTTCTGGCAGACGGTGGACAATACAGCTTATCCCCATCAGGTGGTGATAGATCTCGGCAAGGAATATAACGTGACTGGTTTTCGTATCCTGCCGCGTGCGGAACAAGGAGCTCCCGGCATGATTAAAGATTATAAGGTGTATGTAAAAGCAACCGGTTTCGATTATTGATATACTTTTCCCGTAGGGGTGGAAACACAGACTGCTGAAGAAGCTACCGAAAAGAATTAAAGACACAGATGTAAGGAGGAAGCTTCAAAAAGAAGGAAACCTGTGAGTGGAGCAATTATCGGATACTTTAGCAAATTTTAAAAATTACTAGAGTATCCGGTTTCTTTTTTATAATTTTGTGGCGGTCTATGATTCTAATAGAAAGCACAATGAAATATATATTGACCTTTATACTATCTTTTCTCTCTTTCTTGGTGTGTTCTCAGAACATAACTATTACAGATATTCCTACCATTGACCAGTTGCCGGTAAATGCTATTCATCGTGTTTTCAGAGACAGTGAAGGATATATGTGGTATGGCACGGTGAACGGATTATGTCGTGACGACGGCTATCATGTAAAGGTGTTTCGTTCGGACATTGATACTCCGGGGCTATTAGAGGACAACTTGGTGGAGTGTATCGCTGAGGATAAGAAAGGGAATATATGGTTCGATACAGACAAAGGGGCATATATTCTTGATAAATCGGATTACAGTGTACATCCTATGGATCCGGGAGCGTTTGAAGAATATTCCGGTGATGTATCTATATGCTACCAGTGACGGCTATATGTGGCTGAGCTATCGTTCTATATTGGCCAAATATGACATCAACGGACAGTTGGTCAAAGAGTATCCCCTCCGGAATAAGTACGGAAGAACTACTATTTCCGGATTTTGTGAGAGCCGCAACCATGAGATTATTATTTCTGTGTGGAATGGCCGGGTATATCATTTGGACAAAGAAAAAGACGAGTTCGTTCCTTATCCTGATAAGATGAGAAGACAAAATCCTACGGTGATGGTTCAGGATAATGAACAGGATTACTTTTGGTTGGCTACCTGGGGGGATGGCGTGGTACGTTTCGATCCTTCGGCCCCAGGGGATTCCATGTTTGTATACTCTGAAATACCGGTCAATGCTGCCGGTGAGGAGGATGGACTCATCCTCAGTCTGGCACAGGATGATAAACTGGGATATATCTGGTTGACTACCGGGCACGATTTCATGTCCTTACAAATACAACCGGATAAGACGTTAAAACAATTGAAATTCCAAACAGGGCTTCTGCCTGTTAATCATATGTTGGTAGAAGTTCTGAAAGGGAGGGATGTCTATGGGTGTCGGCCTTTGACCGTCCTAGTTTCATCCTACATCTGATGGATAATATAACCAAGGATTATGCTTTGCCCGCTTTGGCGGACAGAGTAAACCGCAGTCCGGCTGTAATGGCTTTGTGTGATGACGGAGACGGTATGATGTGGATGATGCAAGAAAGAACCGGGTTGGTGTTATATGACTTGAAGCAGGATAAAGTGAAAATCTATTCGGATTTTCCCGAGCTTGTTTCGTTGTCTTTGGATAACGGACGAGAGATGGCTCGAGCACGTATTAATAACGGTATTTGGGTGGCAAAAGATTTGAATAGATTGGTCTATGGCATGGCTCGTCAGGGAATGGAGATGCATCTGAAAGATGTTATCGACTTGAACGGACAGGTGGAACAGAATGCTACAGTGACAAAATTATATGAAGACTCGCATGGAATCTTGTGGATAGGCTTGAGCAAAGGACTTTGTAGCTATGATGTTCGTCAGAAAAGAGTCAAACGGGTTTATCCGGATGTGGGTCATGTGATGGGAATCGTGGAGAATAAGGAAGGGCTGATATGGATTTGTACTCAAGACAACGGTTTGTTTCAGACAACGGCGGATGAAAAACTTCGTTCTTTCAAATTGGACAAGAATTTCTCTTGTCTGTCTATTGCTCCCGATTGGATTTTGTGGTTGGGAACTTGTGACGGAGGAGTCTATTCTTATGATCCTTCAGAGAATAAGTTGGTCAGTTATAATGAGGCTTGCGGTATGAACGGTAATCAGGTGAATCAAATAGTGGCTGATGCATATAATCATATTTGGATTGATACAAACCAGAAACTGATAGAATTTAATCCTCGTAACGGTTCGTTCCGCACCTATCTTACCACGGATGGTTCTATCTTGTTGCGTCGCTTTCTTCCCACTGCTGTTTGTCAAGCAAAAGATGGCAATATTTATTGGGGCGGCATTCCGGGTATTTGCATGGTTACTCCATCAAACGGGTTGGAAAGAAAGGCTAGTGCAGTGAAGACCAAGATAACTGATATAAAGTTGCAAGGAGAATCATTGATATTCGGAGATAGAAAGAGTAGCAATTCCATTAACCGGATAGAATTGCATCCCGATGATCAGAATTTGGAAATTAGTTTTTCTTCTCTTAACCACCGTTATGCTTCAAAGATACGCTATGCTTATCGGTTGATATGAGTGGACAAAGCGTGGGTATATGTGGAAGGTGGAAAAAACTCGGCTTTTTATAATCATCTGAGTAAGGGCACTTATACTTTTCAGGTGAAAGCGACGGATGAAAATGGTCTTTGGAGTAAAGAGGTAACTGAACTGACTATCCGACGCCTTCCTGCTTTTTATGAAACTTGGTGGGCGTATTTGTTCTATGTATTGATAGTGATGGGTGTATCCGGTTATAGTCTGTATCTTTATCTGAAGCGCGTGGACCGTAAGAATAATGAAATGTGGGCGGACAGCAAGGAGATGATTAAAATGCGTATTTATTTGGATAGTAAGGTGAATTTGCCTGAACCTGAGTTTTGGTACAACTGGACAAACTTCTATTGGAGAAAGCGGTAAAAGCCGTGGAAGATAACCTTACTGAGCCTGATTTTGATGTGACAGCTCTAGCTGATGCCATGAATATGTCCCGTTCTACTTTGACCCGTAAATTGAAAGCCATAACAGGTCGAACTCCATTGGATTTTATCCGGAACATCAAGATGAAGCATGCCAGACACATGTTGGAAGATAAAGACAAAAGTGTAACAGAGGTTGCCGCTACGTTGGGGTATTTTAATCGGAAGTATTTCACCACTTGCTTTAAAGAGGAATTTGGAATGACTCCCAGTGAGTTCCAGAAATCACAACACGAAGAATAAACATCTTCCTGTCCTTTAATTGTTGCAAATAGGGGATACAAATGCGTCAAGTTATAGCTAGAGCTATTTGTATCCCCTGTTAGCATGGTTCTTCACCTGTATTTCTATTTCCTATTTCATTCTTTTGCCACAACCTTTTACGGGGAGAAAAACACATCTTCTTCATTCATTCCCGCAGTAAAGGTATGTATAACTTTAAATTTAATATAGAATGAAACATTTGTTTTTGTTGCTTACTCTGTTAAGCTTTTCATTAACGGCCTTAGCCCAGCAAAAAGTGACGGGTAAGGTGAAAGATTCTTCCGGCGAGCCTGTCATAGGAGCCAGTGTTATTGTAAAAGGCAATAATACCATGGGAACCATTACCGATTTTGATGGAAACTTTATGTTGGATGTTCCGGCAAAGAGTGTGTTGGTTATTTCTTATATTGGCTATGTCACTCAGGAAGTCCCGACAGCAGGAAAGAATTCATTAGAGATTGTTTTAAAGGAGGATACCAAGACCTTGGATGAAGTGGTGGTGATTGGTTACGGTACACAGCGTAAAGGTGATGTGACCAGTTCTGTAGCTAGTGTGAAAGCCGACAACTTTGTAAAAGGAGCCGTGAAAGATGTGGGACAGCTGATTCAAGGAAAAGTAGCCGGTCTGGCCATTACCAATCCTAACGGTGACCCGACGGGAAGTACTCAGATACGTCTTCGTGGTACAAATACCATTGGTGGAGCTAATACAGCTCCTTTGGTATTGATTGACGGAATTCCGGGAGAACTCGGTACAGTGGCTCCCGAAGATGTGGAGAGCGTGGACGTGCTGAAGGATGGTTCTGCTGCCGCTATTTATGGTACGCGCGGTACGAATGGTGTGATTTTAATTACTACCAAACAGGCTAAAGGAGTGGATATTAACCAGGTGGAGTATAATGGCTACGTCAGTACTTCTCTTATAGCCAAAAAGTTGGATATGCTGAATGCAGATGAGTGCCGTACCCTTTATCCTGACCAGGACATGGGGCTGATACGGATTGGATTGATGAGATTAGCCGTACGCCGGTTAGCCATGTTCATAACTTGTCATTGATGGGTGGCAATTCAAAGACTAATTATATTGCCAATTTGAACTATGCCTCTCGTCAAGGGATCATGAAAAAATCGGATTTCGAAAGTTTTCAAGGACGTATTGAGGTAACCCACCGTATGTTTGATGATAAGTTGAAGTTGAAATTCGGTTTGTTTGGTAAGAAAAACCAGATGGAATCTACAACTAGTGGGGGTAGCTTCAGAGGTTGGGTATATGGTCAGGCAACTCGTAGAAACCCGACTGATCCGGTAAGAAATGAGGATGGTACATGGAATGAGAATGTGAGCAAATTCGAATACGAGAATCCGTTGGCTTTGTTGTATGAGGCTGAAGGAAATGTAAAAAAGACGCAGTTGCGTTACAATGGAAATATTGTTTATAATCCTATCAAAGATTTGACTCTTTCTGCCGTATTCTCTTATATTCGTGACAATATGAACCGTGGCTACGGTGAAACTTTGAACCATATTTCTGCTTTGCGTGATGGATTGGCTGGTTGGTCTTCGGTAGGTGCTTATACCAAGATGGAGAAGTTGATGGAACTTACTGCACAATATAACAAAGAAATCGGTGCGCATAAATTTAGTGTCTTGGGTGGTTATAGCTACAATGAAACAGACTTTGAAGAGCTTTGGATTGATAACTATGGTTTTCAGGATGATTATTTTGGCGGATGGCATAATATTGGCATTGGTTCTGCTTTGAAAGACGGTAAAGCGAATATCGGCTCAAAGAAAACTCCTACAAATTTGATCGGTTTTTTTGGGCGGGCTACCTATTCGTTCAAGAATCGTTATTTGTTGATGGGAGCTCTTCGTTATGAAGGAGCCAGCCAGTTATGGGGTACTGATAATGCATGGGGGCTTTTCCCATCTATATCTGTAGGATGGAGAATTACCGAAGAAGCATTTATGAAGAATCAGAAGATATTTGATGACTTGAAACTTCGTGTGGGATATGGTGTGACAGGTTCACAGCCTAAAGATCCTTTTCTGGGTGTGGCTATGTTGAAATACGGATCGTATGCTTTTTGTAAATGGAAATTGGATACAGACCATCGTTCCGGCATCCCAACCCGAATCCTGATTTGAAATGGGAGGAAAAAGAAAGAAACTAATATTGGTTTGGACTTCGTTTCATGGGGTGGCCGTTTGTCCGGTTCTATTGATTATTATAACCGTGATGTGGATGGCTTGATATACGAATATGGAGTACCGACTCCTCCGAACTTGTATAATAAGACGATGGCCAATGGGGGTACAATGAGAAACCGTGGTGTGGAAGTGTTGGTAACTGTGGTTCCTGTTCAGAATAAAGATTTTGAATGGAGCACTACCGGAACATTCTCTTTGAACTCTAATAAGCTAATCAGTTTGTCTGGCAGCATCTTTAAGTCGGATTATGACTATTTTAATACGGGTACAGTGGAATACTCCGGTCAGGTAGCCGATTCTCACAGAGTACAGGTAGGTGAAAGTATCGGTAATTTCTATGGCTTTAAAGTAGTGGATGTAGACAGTGAAGGGCGTTGGATCTATGAAGACAGGAATGGTGAGCTGGTGAACTATAAGGACTTTACCCATGCTCCTGAAGATAAACATGTGATTGGTAACGGTCTTCCTAAATGGTATGCAGGATGGAACAATACTCTTCGTTATAAAAACTTCGACTTGAATGTGACTATGCGTGGCGCGTTTGGCTTCCAGATAATCAATGGTGGACGTATGAATTACGAGAATGTAAAGAACAGCCGTTTTGAAAATCGTTTGAAATCTGTGAATGACTTGGTATTTGGCAAGCATACGTTGAGCCCGGAAGTGGAACCGGAATTCAATAGCTATTATGTAGAAGATGGTGACTACTGGAAGATTGACAATATCACTTTGGGATATAGCTTCGGTCAGGTAGGTAAATATATAAAGTCACTCCGTATTTATGGTTCGGTATTGAATGCTTTGACTATAACCGGATATAAAGGTATTGATCCGGAAGTATCAACAGATGGTTTGACTCCGGGGTATGATACACGTGACAGATATCCGAGTGTGCGCTCATTTACTTTCGGCGTTAATGTGAAATTTTAATGAACTAAAAAGGAATTGAAGATGAAAACAAATATAAAATTATGGACAATGGGACTGATGACAGCCGCATTGTTGGGAAATACAGCTTGTACTGATTTACTGCATGAGAGGTATGGGCAGGTAGTGTCTGAGGATTACGTGCCGAAAACGGAGGAAGATGTCAGTTATCTGGTAAATGCCGCTTATATACCTTGGCGCGAAACGTTATTGCAATGGAACGGAGTGGTTCGTGCACAGGAATTATGTGCGGATCAGGATGTTCTTCCTGCCCGTGATGGTATTGGATGGGTAGACGGTTATATCTATAAAAGATGGCATCAGCATACTTGGACTACCGAGGATGACGGTGTACTTCAAGGATGGGAACGCACGTACAATGGTGTGAATACCTGTAACCGTATTTTATCTCAGATAGAAGAAGGTGTGATCAGTGTGGATGGAGAAACGAAAGAAAAGTTGATTGCCGAATTGAAAGTACTGAGGGCTTCATATTATTATATTTTGATTGATTTGTATGGTAATGTGCCCATTGTGACAGACTTTAAAGATACTTCATTACCGCAACAGTCTACTCGCAAAGAGGTCTTTGACTTTATTGTGAAAGAAATAACAGAGAATATGGATTTGTTGTCCGAAACGCCGAGAGGTTATTATTATGGACGTTTCAATAAGTGGGCGGCCCATGCATTGCTGGCTAAAATATATTTGAATGCTGAAGTCTGGTCGGGTACTGCTCAGTGGCAGAAATGTATCGACGAGTGTGATATCGTGATTAATTATGCCGAGAAGTCCGGAGAATATGCATTGGAAAATAATCAGAAGGATGTTTTTGTAACGCATAATGAGAATTCTAAAGAAATTATCTTTGCATTGCCGTTTGATGAAATTTATGTGACAGGATGGAATGATTTTGATTTTCATATGTACACTTTAGCACCTGAAAACCAGGAAACTTATCAGTTGACTGCACGTCCTTGGGGAGGCGTGTGCGCAGTGCCTCAGTTTATTAATTCTTTTGATGAGGATGATGCACGTTTAGAGGATAACTATATTCAAGGTCAGCAATATACCTATTCCGGTGAAATCTTGAAGCGTAGTATTGATGGGAAACCATTGATTTATACGGTAGATGTCCCCTCTATTGATCAGTCGGATGTGGATGATGGGTTCCGTTGGGGTAAATTTGAATATGCCACCGGTATAACCAACCGCTTGAGTAATGACTGGCCGTTGTTACGTTATGCGGATGTATTGATGATGAAAGCGGAGTCATTGATGCGTTTGGGCAAATCGGGAGCAGGTGCTTTGGTGACTCAGGTACGTGAACGTGCCTTTAAGAATGAGCCTGAAAAAGCGCAAGTTACAGATGCAGAATTGATGGGAGGAAGTGTATATGATTATGGCCGAAGAGATAGTTATAAGGCAGAACATGATGGTGGAGCGGATATTAAATATGGTCGTTTCCTTGATGAGCTTGGTTGGGAGTTTTGTCAGGAAGGACGCCGCCGTCAGGATATGATTCGTTTTGGAATCTTCACTACAAAAGCTTGGTTCTCTCATGATAAGAGTGATGAAACCAAAAATCTGTATCCTATTCCAAATAAAGTATTGTTGACCAATAGTAATCTGAAACAGAATCCGGGATATTCTAAATAGTATTTATTGGATGTTTTTTTTAAGGATGAAAAGGTTGTTTTTTCTTTTCTACATTAAATTAGAAAGAATTATGAGTAAAAAGATTTCAATAAGTTTGTTGCTCCTCTGTCTGGGATTATTTTCCCAGGCACAGAACTATCAGAAAATGCCGCAAGGAGTTAAGACTACTGTACAAGGTATGGATGTTGAAGTGGCATTTTATTCTCCATCCATTGTCCGGGTATATAAGACACCGGAGGGAAGTTCGTATGACAAGAAGAGCCTTGTAGTAATGAAAGAGCCTGAGGAGACCTTTGTGGAGTTTGCAATGAATAAAGAGTATATTCGTTTAAAGTCGGATGCATTACAGGTGGAGGTCAATTCATCTACAGGTGGAATCAATTTTTTATGATGCAACCGGAAGGGTGTTGTTAAAAGACAAGGATTATGGAACACAGTTCACCCCGTTTGATGATGCGGGTACTTTTTCTTACAATGTCCGGCAGGCTTTTTTATTAGATAAGGATGAAGTGATTTATGGATTGGGGCAACAACAGACTGGAAAAGTGAATCAGCGCAATCAAAAACTTTTTCTTCGTAACAAGAATATGAGTATCTGTATTCCTTTTATTCATTCAGTGAAAGGTTACGGACTTTATTGGGACAATTATTCCCCAACTATGTTTACGGATAATCCGCAAGAAATGTCATTCGATTCTGAAGTGGGCGATTGTGCCGACTATTATTTCATTTATGGTAGCAATGCGGACGGCGTGATAGCCGGAGTCCGTGATTTGACCGGGCAGGCTCCTCTTTATCCGCTGTGGACACTTGGATTCTGGCAGGTGCCGCGAGCGTTATAAGAGTCCGGATGAACTGTGCGAAGTGGTTGATGAATACCGTGATCGGAAAGTTCCTTTGGATGGAATCATTCAGGATTGGCAGTATTGGGGATGTGATTCTAACTGGAACTCCATGAAGTTCCAGAATCCTCGCTATATTAATAAGATGGGCGACAAAGAATACATGAAATATCTTCCGAATGGTGAGAATCCGGATGCACGTTATGGTACTCCAAGGATAAAAAGCCCTCAAGAAATGATTGACTATATACACAAGCGGAATGCGCATATCATGATTTCTGTATGGGCCTCTTTTGGTGATCCGTGGACAGAGATGTATCATAAGATGGACAGTCTGAATGCTTTGCTTCATTTTGAGACTTGGCCGCCTAAAGCCGGAGTGAAACCTTACGATCCGTTCAATCCTGTAGCAAGAAGTATTTATTGGAATGAAATGAAAAAGAATATCTTTTGATCTAGGTATGGACGGCTGGTGGTTGGATTCCTACCGAACCCGATCATCTGAGATTCAAGATAAAGATTTTGATACAAAAACTTATTTAGGTTCTTTCCGAAGAGTTCACAATGCTTTTCCTTTGATGTCCAATAAAGGTGTTTATGAGCACCAGCGTGCTACCACTTCCGACAAGCGGGTATTCTTACTTACCCGTTCTTCATTCTTGGGACAGCAGCGTTATGCTTCACGTTCATGGAGTGGAGATGTCGTTTCTACTTGGGAAGTGATGCGCAAGCAACTGGCAGCTGGCCTGAATTATTCTTTGTGTGGTATTCCTTACTGGAACACTGACTTGGGAGGATTTTTTGCTTGGAAATATAATAATGATGTTAATAATATTGCTTATCATGAGTTACACGTCCGTTGGTATCAGTGGGGAGCTTTCCAACCTATCATGCGTTCTCATAATTCCAGTCCTGTTGCTGTAGAGATCTATCAGTTCGGCGATAAAGGTGATTGGGCTTATGATGCATTGGAGAAATATACCCATTTGCGTTATCGCTTATTACCTTATTTATATAGTACTACTTGGGAAGTAACAAATAAGGCAGGCAGCATTATTCGTCCTTTGGTGATGGATTTTCCGAAAGACAAGAAAGTACTTGATATGGATACGGAGTATATGTTCGGACGTAGTTTTTTAGTACGTCCGGTAACTGATTCTCTCTATACATGGCAGGATAAAAAACAGAATGGTTATCAGAAAAATATGCGGAAAATAGAGAAAACGGATGTATATTTGCCTGAGGGAAGTAACTGGTTTGATTTCTGGACTGGGGCAAAGTTGGCTGGTGGCCAAACCATACAGCGTGAAGTACCTATTGATATCATGCCTGTTTATATCCGTGCCGGTTCTATAATTCCTTGGGGGCCTGCGGTGCAGTATGCCACAGAAAAAAGTTGGGATGACCTGGAGATTCGTGTTTATCCGGGTGCTAATGCAACTTTTATTCTTTATGAGGATGAAAACGATAATTACAATTATGAAAAAGGGAGTTTATTCTACTATCACTTTCCGTTGGGATGATAGTAACCGTACTTTGCACATCAGCGACCGTGAAGGAAGATATCCCGGAATGTTGGAAAAGAGGAAGTTCAAAGTAGTTCTCGTAAATCATAGATCAGGAGAAGGCGATAAACCATTGAAGGGAGGAAAGATGGTGAATTATACCGGTACAGCAATTGAGGTGAAACTTTAGAATGTTCATATTGAATATCCAGCAGAATAAATAAAGAAACGATAAAATACATTATGAATTTACTTAAAACCATTTTATCCACTTCCGTTTTTGCTATAGCTTCTGTAGCTTTGCATGCTCAGCTACCCGCAAAAGTAGAAAGTTTTCCAGTCAGGGATGTGCGGCTCACCGCCAGCCCTTTCAAACACGCAGAGGATATGGATATCCGTTATCTGCTGGGAATAGACCCCGACCGTCTGTTAGCTCCTTATTTGAAGGAGGCTGGTCTTTCCCCCTAAAGCTGAAAAAATTATACCAATTGGGAAAATACAGGGCTGGACGGTCATATTGGCGGACATTATTTGTCGGCTCTTTCCTATATGTATGCCGCTACGGGAAATAAGGAGATCAAGGCGCGTCTGGATTATATGATAAGTGAACTGAAACGCTGTCAGGATGCCGCCGGTGACGGTTATCTGTGTGGAGTTCCAAACGGGCGCAAAATGTGGAAAGAAATAGAAGAAGGGAACATTCGTGCGTCCGGTTTCGGATTGAACGACCGCTGGGTTCCTCTTTACAATATTCATAAAATATATGCCGGCCTTCGTGATGCAACTCTTCAGACCGATAGCCGGGAGGCAAAGGAAATGTTGGTGAAACTCACGGACTGGATGATTCGTCTGGTATCCAAGTTGAGCGATGAACAGATACAGGATATGCTGCGCAGCGAACATGGAGGGCTGAACGAAACATTTGCCGATGTGGCCGCTATCACCGGCGACAAACGCTACTTGAAACTGGCTCACCAATTTTCTCATCACACCGTGTTGCAGCCTTTGTTGAGACAGGAGGATAAACTGACTGGTATGCACGCCAATACCCAAATACCGAAAGTGATAGGTTTCAAACGTATTGCCGATTTGGAAGGCAACCGGGACTGGAGCGAGGCCGCCCGCTATTTCTGGGAAACAGTGGTAAACCATCGAAGCATCACCATCGGAGGTAACAGTGTGCGTGAGCATTTTCATCCGGCTGATGATTTCAGCAGTATGCTCACCAGCGAGCAGGGGCCTGAAACTTGTAACACTTATAATATGCTCCGCCTTACAAAAATGTTGTATGAAACGAGTGCGGACGCTCATTTGATGGATTATTACGAACGGGCGCTTTATAACCATATCCTTTCCACACAAGATCCTGTACAAGGTGGTTTTGTTTATTTCACCCCGATGCGTGCCGGTCATTATAGAGTCTACTCGCAACCTCAGACCAGTTTCTGGTGTTGTGTGGGATCGGGGATGGAAAATCATGCCCGTTATGGTGAAATGATTTATGGACACAAGGATAATAATCTGTATGTCAATCTTTTCATTCCCTCTACCTTGCGCTGGGGAGATATCCATATTGAGCAACAAACGGCTTTCCCCGATGAGGAAGGGACAACTCTTGTTATTTCTCCGGAAAAGGGAAAGAAAGAATTCACACTTCTTTTCCGTATTCCCGAATGGACGAATCCGGAAGCATTACGCTTGTCTGTTAATGGTAAACGGCAGAACGTAACGGTCAAAGAGGGATATGTTAGCCTGAACCGTACTTGGTCAAAAGGTGACAAAGTGAGATTGGAACTGCCGATGCATCTGCGTGCCATTGCACTGCCGGATGGTTCTGCCAACTATTCCATCTTATACGGACCGATTGTGCTGGCCGCCCGGTTGGGCAAGCAAAATCAGGATGGCATGTTTGCCGATGACAGTCGTGGCGGACACATTGCTGCCGGACCGCGTCTGCCTTTACAAACGATGCCTGTCATTGTGGGGGGATAAGAACAATCTTCTTTCTCATCTGAAAAAAGTGGAAGGTAAGCCGTTGACATTTACATTGTCCGGAGTTTATCCCGAACGCTATGAGGGTATGACTGTGGAACCGTTTTTCCGTTTATACGAGTGCCGGTATATGGTCTATTGGCCTGTGCTGTCCGTACAGGAGTTGCAGGCAAGGCAGGAACAGTTGGCAAAAGAGGAAAAGGAGCGTGCCGCATTGGATGGTATTACTACCGACAAGGTGATTTGTGGGGAACAGCAACCGGAAAGCGACCATTTCATCCGGATGGAGAATTCCCGTACGGGGGATGATGAAGGGGTTCACTGGCGTGAGGCGGCCGGTTGGTTCAGTTATCGTATGAAGACGAACGGAAAGCAGGTCAATAAAGTGCGTATCCGGTTCCGTCCCGAGATTCGTAAGGATGCAAAAGTATGGATAAACGGGCAGGAAGTAGGACGATTGGCTGGTAAACCGGCTTCGGATGTATCGGTGGGGATATTTGATGTACCTGTATCTGTGCAATCCAATGAGCAACTGGAGATAAAGATCGGTAAAGGAAATGAGAAAGTGACTCCGCATATTTATGAGGTGCGGCTGGTGGCTGAATGATGATAGATATACGAACCGGTCATGCCTCAGTTGGCATGACCGGTTCGTCTTTTCAGATAATTCCGTTGTCTTTCAAGACCGCTTGTAACTCTTTATCAGTGATATTCTCACGCTCTGATTTATCATAAATGAAATGTAAGCCAATCTCTTTTTCTTCTTTGGATAGAGTGGCGATGAGAGTGATCACTCTTGCTCCGCCTCTTTTCCCTTTTCCTTTTGATGCTATACTCATGCGTACTTTGTGTAGGCCATTGCCTAAAATCAGTACCCATGTCAGGGTTCTGCATGAGTTCTGCGGCTAAAATTGTCAAGTCTTGCTTCAATGATTTATATCGCTTGGAAAGTTTCTTAACTTCTTTTTCGAAGTGGCGATAAACTTTGATTTTATAGTTCATTGAGCAATTCTTCTATGGGACGGCCTTTCAGCTTTCCTTCACGCATCAGTTTGATGTCTTTGCAAGCCTCGGACAGCCCGTCTATTATTTCACTTTTGGTCATGTAGGGTTCTTCATCCTCTGCCACCATGGTAGAAACAGATTCCATTTCCTTTTTAGCATGAACAAGAGTCTTCCTTACAGACTCCAACACCTTTACATTCTTGATGTCCAGGATTTCCCGAATCAGTTCGTTTTGTATTGATTCCAATGTGATTGTACTCATGACGTTCTCCTTTCTTCTTATTATTTATCTCGTATGGCAAAGATAGCGAAAAGGTGGCATGTCTGCTTGTTTTCTGCATGAAAAATAGTTTTCATTTAGAGGTTGTACCTAAAAGAAATACCTTTTTTCATTTAGTTTTCCTATTTTTGCAGGAAACAAACCGAACAGCTAATGAAAATTCTCCATACAGCAGACTGGCATCTGGGCCAGACTTTTTATGAATACGACCGGCGGGAAGAGCATCTCCATTTTCTAGAATGGCTGAAACAGCAGATAAGACAGCATGAAATAGATGTATTGTTGATAGCAGGTGATGTATTCGACAGCCCGAACCCTTCGGCGGAATCACAACGAATGTATTATCGTTTTCTAAGAGAAGTTACGTCCGAGAACCCTTCTGTGCAAATTATCATCATTGCCGGAAATCATGACTCGGCAGCCCGTCTGGAGGCTCCCAATCCCCTGTTGGAGAATATGAATGTCACCGTTCGCGGTGTCGTGCGCCGCAATGCGGAAGGTGATATAGACTTGCAACACCTCATTGTCCCCCTTTACACAGAAGGGGAAGTGACCGCCTATTGCCTTGCCGTTCCCTATCTGCGTCAGGGGGATTATCCTTCGGCTGAAAATTACTCAAAAGGAGTCCAACTGCTTTATGAGCAGCTTTTCAATGAAGTGAAGGAGAAAGGACTTCCCGTTATCGCCATGGGACATCTGCAAGCCACAGGCTCGGAAATCTCGGAAGACGACCGGTCGGAACGTACTGTTATCGGCGGCTTGGAATGTGTATCCCCCGATGCTTTTGATGAAGCCATTACTTATACCGCATTGGGGCATCTGCATCGCTCTCAACGTGTATCCCATCGGGAGAATGTGCGTTATTCCGGAACTCCCATGCCCATGTCTTTTGCTGAGAGGAACAATGCTTCGGGAGTGGTCATGATAACGATAGGGGCTGAGGGTACCGGCATAGAGAGATTGGCATTTGAACCGCTAGCCAGCGTGATGAGTATTCCCCGTCAGGCCCGTCCGCTGGAAGAAGTGCTGCAAGCCATCGGCGATTTGCCCGATGGGGATGTCACGTTGCGGTCGCCCTATCTGGAAATAAAGATTTTGATGACCGAGCCGGAACCTTCTTATAAGTATAAGATAGAGGAAGCGTTGAAAGGAAAAGCGGTCCGCTTGGCACGCATCGCCGCCATGCTTCCACAGAAAAAGGCAAGTGGCATTGCCGCCACTTCCTATGAGGAATTGCAGACCATCCGTCCGCTGGATATGGCACTGGATGTTTTTAAACGAAAATATGGAGGGACGGAGATGCCCGATACCATGAAACAATTGTTGGAAAGTGTGATCAAGGAGGCCGGAATATGAAAATAGTAGCGATAAGAGGGAAGAATCTAGCCTCATTGGAAGGTGAATTTATGATAGACTTTACCGTCGAACCTTTGTGTTCGGCAGGTATATTCGCCATTACAGGCAGTACCGGAGCCGGAAAATCAACCTTGCTGGATGCTTTGTGTCTGGCTTTGTTTGACTGTACGCCACGTATGAACAAGGCGAAAGAGAATAACGTTTCTGTCATGGATGTTGCCGACAGAGGAATTGCTCAAAACGACAGCCGTTCCATCCTTCGTCGGGGTACGGCCGAAGGGTACTCGGAAGTGGATTTTGTAGCTTTGACAGGAGAGGTGTTCCGTTCACGCTGGACGGTGCGACGTTCGCGTGGGAAGGTTAGCGGTTCCTTGCAAAAAGTGGAAATGACGTTGACCAACCTTACTTCCGGAGTGGAACAGCAAGGAACAAAGACAGAATTATTATCTCACATCAGTAAATTAATCGGGCTTTCTTTTGAACAGTTTAACCGTTCTGTATTGCTGGCTCAAGGTGACTTTGCCACCTTCCTGAAGGCTCGTCAGCCTGATAAAGCCGAAATCTTGGAAAAACTGACCGGAACGGAAATTTACTCGCGTATCTCTGCTTCCATCTATGAGCGCACCAAGCGGGCGGAAAGCGAATATAAATTATTGCAAGAACGTATCAAAGGCATTGAGTTGCTGACAGATGAGCAATTACAGCAACTTTCAGCTGAAAAGGAAGAATTACAAGTCCGCTTGTCCGTTTCGAAGAAAAAAGAGGAAAACCTGTCCGGCAAGTTGAAATGGCTGGAAGAAGAAGGACGCTTGAATATAGGTTGCATACAGGCGGAAGAAACACTTTCGGTTGTCAGAAAAGAAATAGAAGCAGCCCGTCCGCGTTATGAACTGTTGTTCCGTATAGAGCAGGCTCAGGATATCCGCGATGTGTATATGGAACAGCGTAACGCCCGGAAGCAGATAGATGCCGGTCGTTCCCGGTTAGGCGAAATAGAGGTTGCCATCCGGCAGAATGCGGCTTTACAGACTTCCGCGAACGTGCAGTGGGAAGCCGCTCAGAAAGAACTGGCGGAATTTAAGACCTATTTGTCGCAGCAAGAACCGCAATTGGATAAAGCCAGAGCATTGGATGTGCAGTTGGTGGAAAATAGAAAGCAATTAGCTGAAAGTCAGAAAGAAGCGGCTTTGGCATTGCAGGCTAAAGATAATCTGCATCAATCCGTTTGTAAGACAGAGAAGGATATAAGTTTGTTGATGGAGAAGCAAACCGCCTTGCAAACCTGGTTTGAACGATATACCGCTTATTCCCAATTGATTCCTGCCGTTGAACTGATTACCAGCTTGCTTACTAATCTGGAAATGGCAAGGGCGCAAAGCGTATCGAACCGTCAACTGCTGGATAAAGTAAAGAAAGCGAGTGAAGCGGAGGAACAGCGGTTGAAATCGGTACAACAGGAAGCCGAGCGTCTGAACCGACTGTTGCCGGCAGAGGTGCTGTTGCTTCGTGAGCAGTTGGAGGAAGGAAAGCCATGCCCGGTCTGCGGGAGTTTCCATCATCCGATGAGGGAACAGACCAATGTCCAATCCTTGCAGGAAGAGGAACTGAACCGTGCGAAAGAACAGGTTGCTAAAGAAACGGAACAACTGAAAAACACGCTGAATGCCCGCCAACTGGAGATGGCCCGTCTTTCCGCATTGATTGAAAATTATGTGGCGCAAGTTGATGATACGCTGAAAAAAGTAGAAACATACGTATCCATTATCCCCAATTGGAAAGATTTGTTGGAGCAGGGCACATTGAAACATTATGTCCAGCAATTCGGCAGGCAATGGAATGCCCGTTTGCAAGAGCAGACCGAAATAAAAGAGGCTCTTACCTCAAAATCAGCCCAAAGAGATAGTTTGAAAAAAGAAGAAGCCAATGCCATTGGTTTGTACGAAGAAAAGAAACAAAAAAAGAAGAAAGACAGCAGGCAGAATTGAACGAACGTGCTCGTCTGCGGTCTTCCCTGCTGAATGGTGAATCCACCGAAACAGTGGTTGCAACCCATGCAAGACGGCAAAAGGAACTGGAACAACAACTGGAAAAAGCCATGAACTTGCATCATTCTTTAACTGTGCAGGCGGAATCTTACAAAGGGCAGACCGCACAGTTGGAAAAGGAATTAGTCCGTCTGACTGCTGTTTTGCAACAAGACGAGTTGAAAATAAACGAGTGGCTCACTCTTCAAAAGGAAACGTATGCCGAGTTGGAACAATTGCTTTCCAAAGACAAAAACTGGATACTGGCTGAGAAAACAAGCATTGAGTGCATTGAAAGAGAAGGAAACCACTCTTTCAGGCGATCCTTGCGGAGCGAAGGCAGAAAAGGGAGGAGCATCAGCAAGCTCCTCTGAAACCGGATACCACGGAAAACAAGGAGTCGCTGATTGAAACATTGACTGCCTGCACTGCTGCCAAAGAAATGGAAACCGGACGTTTGGCCCAAATAGAGGTGACGATACAGAACCATATAAAAGGTAAGGAACGCATAGCCGGCATCGAGAAAGAGTTGGAGGAAAAAAACTCTATCTACGAGAATTGGGCGAAACTGAACGAACTGTTCGGTTCCCAGACTGGCGCCAAGTTTAAGGAAATAGCCCAAGGTTATACGCTTGATGTCCTTTTGCTTTATGCCAACAGGCATTTGCAAGACCTTGCCCCCCGTTACGAACTGCAACGCATTCCTGACACGCTGGCCTTGCAGATTGTGGATCTTGATATGATGGGTGAGGTACGTAGTGTCCATTCCCTTTCGGGCGGGGAATCTTTCTTGGTATCTCTCGCCTTGGCATTGGGCTTGTCTTCCTTGTCCTCCAACCGGATGAATGTGGAGTCGTTGTTTATTGACGAAGGTTTCGGATCGCTGGATATGGACACTCTGCGCATTGCGATGGATGCTTTGGAGCGGTTGCAGATGCAAGGGCGTAAGATAGGGGTGATTTCCCATGTGGCGGAGATGATGGAACGTATCCCCGCGCAGGTGCAGGTGGTGAAGACCGGAAGCGGAAGAAGCAAGGTGCAGGTGATGGGACAAATATAAGGATTGGGCTCCATTACAGATGATGAGTTATAAAGGCAAGTTATAAGGATAGAATATAGCAAATGATATTCTATGTGGAAAGATCTGTCATATTTCGTGTATGTGAAAGTGCTTTGTATGGTTTGTTTAAAAAAAATGTTTTCAAACAAAAAAAAGTTCTTGACATTGTTGTTTTTTTGGTAAAATACATGTATGTTTGGAATGTTCATCAAAATGGACAAGGAATTATAAACAAAAGCGTTTAGCTGGTTCTGTATAAGTGAAAAGTCGAAATTTCCGATACAAGGCTGATTCGGTTAAATTGAAAAATATGTTGCAATGAATAAGAACGGTATCGGTATAAATGCCGGACTATCAGATGAAAGCTGCAACTTACCGTTTTTACAGGCATTCAATAAAATAAAAAAGTGACGGACTATGAAAAAAACATTAATTGGATTATTGGGCTCGACAGTTATATGCGTACTGTTTCTTGCAGGTTGTATTGATGAACATTACGGGGAGGATAGCAATACCATTGTTACCAATCTGACCGGCTATGCATGGGAGAGAACATTTCAGATACGTACTGAGGATGGCAGGGATGCGGAAGTCTGTGAACATTATGAGTTCGGGCTGAATGGTAAGGCTTCCTGTAAATCACGGACGACATGTGATGGCGAGGAAGTGGAAGAGCATGTACATTATTTCCGGTATGATTTTATCACTCCCAATAACAGATATCTTCTTCTGGATTACTGCTACTGGCAGATTGACAGGATCAGTTCTTCAGTATTGAGCATATATGAAACCTTTGAGAATCCTGTGATTGTGATGGGGCAGACCAGGGAATATAAGAGTTTCTCGGCTGTTCCGTTGGGGAATGACTGATGCGCTATGTTTGATGTGTTTTAGGAACAGAGGCGTTACAGGCATAAGTGAGGGAAAAATATGATTTTTGTCTCCATATTGAATACTGTTTTTACTTATTGCTTATGAGAATCGGACCGGTGTTTTTGATGGGATTTTGTATTAATGTTATAACTGTACGATTACACCGGAAATTCCATATCAAAGACAAGGACGTTTTTTTAAAAGATCAAGAGCTTTTAAAAAAGAACAGGAGCTTTTTCAAAAACAACAGGATGTTTTTGATGCTTTTCTACTCGTATTGTATAACATGGCAAAACACCTTGTTTTTCTTTCAGAAGTTTCAGTCTCTCCGCAAACGTCCTGTTCATCGGCTTTTCGGCTGAAGGATATACACGATAAAATCCTTCAGCCGAAAAAGATCTTTCAGCGTGACAGGGTAAGCGATGTCGTATTGGTTGGTTTTCTATCGGTATTCGGATTTACCTTTATACATTTATTGACTACGGCTGAAAGAAAGAACTACGCGGTTGAAGGATCTCGGTGCATCAATCTGTCAGCCGGAATGCCGATGAACAGGACGTTTGCGGAGAGGCTGAAACTTCTGAAGGATTTTTGGGGGCATTCTTCAAGAAAGGGGTATTTCTCTTCAAAAGATGGATACGCATATCAAAAAGAAGGTAGAAAGACTTTGAAAACTTGTCGCAAGATGTCACAATTCTTGTAGCAAGTTTTTCGGAATCTTGTAGCAGGATTGCAGATTCTTGGTATAGGAATATCTTGTTTGATTTTATAGCTGTCCGGTAAAAATGCCGAAGTTCCCCCAAAAAGGTCTAGCTTTGGGATAAACAGATTCGGTTTTAATGGTAAACAAATATGGATGATGATTGTATCATTCCACAAACATGTAACTTGTTTGCGATATATATTCCGATAATTTTAGTATATTTTGTAGAATGTGTCTGTGCAAATTAGACGTAGCATTTACCGTCTGTGAAAAGTAGGATACTTATTATTGAACCTGAATCCGAATCCCAGCATCAGATAGTTGGGATCATGGAAATCCTGTAAATTATATCCGATATGAAGGAATGAGTTGCGCGTAACTTCTATCTTCAGTGCCAATATCTGGTAGAAAGATTTTAAATCTCCGCCTGCATGAATCACATTTGTGCCCAATCCTATTCCTACTGTGAAGTAAGGCATCACGTACTCGGCACGTCCCGAAACTCCCAGTGCCAGTTGTTTGCCGGCAGACGGCTTGAGGAGCTCATCACCGTATCCGTCCGGGCTATACACATTCGCACTGCCGTCATAAACCCCGTCTAATGAAATACCCGCACGGAATTTATACCCGAAATTATACATTGGCGCGAAATTAAATCCCAGTACCGGATAAGTTTCAGGAGAAGCAACCATTTGCCCCTCTCCAATCGTTACTCCTTTTCTGCGCCATGAACCGAACAATACCAGGTCATAACTGATATGACGGGGAAATTTAGGTACGGGTGATTGATATAAGGGCTTTGCAAAACATTCTTCTTTTCTGTTAATATTGTAGACCAATCCTACCTTTAGTCCGATGGAATTGAGTCCCGCATTCGGGAATTTGGTATTACCGTTAGAGAAATGCGTTACTGCCACACCTGTTGTGAAATCAAATTTGGGAGAAAGCATCCAGTTGAAATAGAAGTTTGTATTCAGATAGGCGTTTACTTTCGAACCTATCACTTTATTATATGGATTCAAATCGCTGTGGTATGGTTTCCAGCCAAATGAAGCGCCGAAGTTCCATTCATAGTTTAATGACAATCGTTGGTTGAAACGGGCGATACGCGCTCCTTGAAATAAATAGACAGTAAGCGGGTTGCCCAACTGGCGGCTTCTCATACATATTGTAGTAGGCCACACCGATACCTTGATAGGCTCCTCTGTAAATACGGTCGGTATAGGTGTTCGGATGAAATTGGAATGAGTACTTCAAGTGAAGCGACAGGGAATTCTCTATGGGTTTCCAATTCAGATTTTCTCCTCTGAAAAAGGAACTGGTGGGGAAAATATATCCGGGACGTGCCTCAATGCCGATACGGTGGATAAAATGACGTTTCAATGACAGGGAATCTACATAGAGCCGGTCGGGGATGTTGGTTTTGTCTGAAATGGAAACCGCTGTTGTGTCTATAGGGTTTCCCTCTGTATATTGATTGATTGTGTCTTTAGCAAAGGTCATGTTACTTAAGAACAGTAATGCATCCAGAAGTATCACGAGTTTCCATTTTTGTATTGTGCCTTTCATATGCCGTGTAATGTTTTTGTGCGTTTTACCGATCTATCGTATGGTCTGATTTTTTTATTTGTGGCACAAATATAATCATAGTATTTGAAAAAAGAAATTTGTTAGATATAAAAAGGTTTTGTATAACCTTGATAACCACTATTTAAACTATTTTGAGGATGAATTGTAATGTCATCCTCTACCATCGGCTCCCCACATCATTTTATTGCGGAGTGTGTTGAAAAAGATATGGCTGTTTCGTTTTACTACATTTATTTTATAGTCGGCTTTGCGGATAGTGAGCCGGCTTCCTTCACGGCAAGTTTCGCTACGTCCGTCGATGGCAATCAGGAAATTGTGGCTGCGGCTCTCTATATCCAATGTGATTTCCCAGTCGTCGTTGATGACAATGGGGCGTACATTCAGGCTATGCGGTGCTACCGGAGTGATGGCGATGGTATTGCTGTGTGGCACGATGACAGGTCCCCCGATGCTCAGCGAATAGGCTGTAGAACCGGTAGGAGTGGCGATTACCAATCCGTCCGCCTGATAAGTGGTGAGATAGGCCCCATTGATGGCTGTGTGGATGGAAATCATGGAAGAACTGTCACGCTTCAGTACCGCTATCTCATTCAGACCGAAAGGGTAACCTTTCAGTTCCTGTTCTTTGCAGGATACTTGCAATACGCTGCGGTCTTCTATCCGGTAGTTTCCATTGTAGATGTCATTGAATGTGTCCTCCATCTCTTCAGGGGAGACATCGGCCAGAAAACCTAATCGTCCGGTATTGATACCTAGTATGGGAATGTTGCGTGAACCCACACGGCTGGCAGCTTTCAGGAAAGTGCCGTCGCCTCCGATACTTAGTATCATGTCGGCTTCAAAATTATTTCCATCGAAAACACCGGCGTGACGGATGCTTATCTTGAGGTCGTTCGTCAGAAACTGGTAGAACTCGCGGCAGATATGGACTTCGGCGTTATGTTGTGACAGAATGGATAGCAAACGTTCCACATGAGCCGATTTCTTGGCTTGATAAGTGTTTCCGAAAAGGGCGAATTTCATTGGGCGTATATTCATTAGTTAATTTTATAAAATCTCTTTTGTTTGTCAAAATGGACCAGGTTTTAATAAAACCTGCTAACTTTGCACATCAGAACTGCAAAGATAATAATATATTGCCAAGATGACAAAGTTAAGTGTAAATATAAACAAGGTAGCCACCTTGCGTAATGCCCGGGGAGGCAACAATCCGGACGTGGTGAAAGTAGCCTTGGACTGTGAGGCGTTTGGTGCGGAAGGTATCACTGTACATCCTCGTCCCGATGAACGGCATATCCGCCGCAGCGATGTGTACGAACTTCGTCCGTTACTTACCACAGAGTTTAATATTGAAGGGTATCCCTCACCGGAATTCGTTGATCTGGTGCTGAAAGTGAAACCTCATCAAGTAACGCTGGTGCCCGATGCGCCCGATCAAATTACGTCTAATGCCGGATGGGATACCAAGGCCAATCTTTCTTTCCTTACCGAACTGATGGATACGTTCGGACAGGCAGGCATTCGTACCTCTATCTTTGTCGGTACGGACAAGGAGATGATAGAATATGCCGCCAAGGCGGGGGCCGACCGGGTGGAACTTTATACGGAACCATACGCTACGATGTACCCTCAGAATCCCGAAGCGGCCATTGCTCCTTTTATAGAAGCGGCGAAGGTGACACGTAGCCTGGGAATGGGACTGAATGCAGGTCATGACCTTAGTCTGGTGAATCTGAAATATATGCATACGCATATTCCTTGGCTGGACGAGGTGTCTATCGGTCATGCATTGATAAGCGATGCGCTTTATATGGGATTAAAACAAACTATTGAAGAATATAAAAATTGTCTTCGTTCATGATGAATATCACTTTACTGGCTGCACAGGCGGCTTTGGCGGATACCCTTGCCGGGGGTAATCCCGTATTGACTCCCGTTTCAGAGGAGGCTCGGATGAATCTTTGGGATATGGCGATGAAAGGTGGATGGATCATGCTTGTGCTGGCATTGTTGTCTGTCGTCTGTTTTTATATTTTCTTTGAACGCATGGCGGTTATCCGCAAGGCGGGGAAGGATGATCCTTTGTTTATGGAACGTATTCGTGATTATATCCGCACGGGTGAGATAAAGTCGGCTATAAACTATTGCCGCATCACCAATACTCCTTCTGCCCGTATGATTGAGAAAGGTATTACCCGTATGGGACGTCCTGTTGCCGATGTGCAGGCTGCTATCGAAAATTCCGGCAATATAGAAGTGGCAAAACTGGAGAACGGACTGCCTGTTGTGGCGACTATTGCCGGCGGTGCTCCGATGATTGGTTTCCTTGGTACTGTAACCGGTATGGTGCAGGCTTTTTGGGAAATGTCCAATGCCGGGAACAACATTGATATCACGTTGCTTTCAGGGGGTATTTATGAAGCGATGATTACTACTGTGGGTGGTCTGGTTGTGGGTATTGCGGCTATGTTTGCCTATAATTATCTGGTAACCCGTGTGGACAAGGTGGTAAGTCAAATGGAAGCGCGTACCATGGACTTCATGGATTTACTGAACGAACCCGTTCAAAAGTAATAGCGTATGGCACTGAAAAGAAGACATAAAATATCACCTAACTTCAGTATGGCGTCTATGACAGACATCATATTCCTGTTGCTGATATTCTTCATGATTACCTCTACCATGGTGTCGCCCAATGCCATCAAGGTATTGCTTCCGCAAGGCAGGCAGCAGACTTCGGCAAAGCCGCTTACGAGGGTAATCATTGACAAGAACCTGAACTTCTATACTGCTTTCGGTAATGAAGATGAAATGCCGATAGACTTGGAAGAACTGCCCGCATTCCTGCAAAGGTGTGCCGAGAAAGAACCCGATATGTATGTGGCTCTTTATGCGGATGAGGCTGTGCCTTACCGCGAAATAGTAAGGGTACTGAATATTGCTAATGAAAATCACTTCAAGATGGTGTTGGCTACACGTCCGCCTGAGAAGAAACGTTAAGCTGTAAGCATGAAGAAAAAATAAGATAACAGGACTGATTGGTACGGCTGTACTGCATATACTTCTCCTTATCCTGCTGCTGGTGATTGCTATCCGCCGTCCGCAGGTTCAGGAAGAGGGGGGTGTTCCTGTTATGCTGGGAAATACAGAGCTTTCTCAAGGGAATGCCGACCCTTATACGCTGACGGATATAGATATAATGAATGAGCCTGAGGCTCCGGCTCCCGATGTATCTGAACCGGAAACGGTTCCTCCCGTTGAAACAAAAGAGGAAATCATCACGCAAACAGAAGAGGAAACGGTGACAGTCCCTAAAAAGGAACCTAAAAAAGAAACCCCTAAAAAAGAAAAACCCAAGAAGGAAACTCCTAAAAAGGACGTACCGAAAAAGGAGGCGGTGAAGCCGAAAGAGAAGACTGAGGCCGAGAAACGCGCTGAAGCAGAAAAAGCGGCGGCTGAGAAGAAAGCGGCTGCCGAAAGGGCGGCAGCGGAAGCGGCGGCGAAGAAGATAGCCGGTGCTTTTGGCAAGGGAACTCAAATGGGAAATAAAGGAACCGGTACCACAGGCTCCGGTCTGGAGGGTAGTCCGACGGGAAACTCTTCGGAAGGGAAGTCCGGCGGAGTGGGCGGTTACGGAACATTTGACCTCAATGGACGTTCTTTGGGTAGTGGCGGTTTGCCGATGCCTGTCTATAATGTGCAGGATGAGGGACGGGTGGTAGTGACTATTACCGTAAATCCCGCAGGACAGGTGATAAGTACCAGTATCAACAAACGTACCAATACAGTAAACGCTTCGTTGCGGAAGGCGGCGGAAGAGGCCGCCCGTAAAGCACGCTTTAACCAAGTGGACGGAGTGAATAACCAGACAGGTACTATTACATATTACTTTAAACTGAAGTAGCTTATGAAAACAATTTATGTATTTTTGGCAGAAGGCTTCGAGGAAGTGGAGGCGCTGACCCCGGTAGATGTGTTGAGACGTGCAGGTTTGCCTGTGAAGACTGTTTCCGTAACAGGTGTACTGACCGTAAACGGTGCGCATGGTGTTCCGGTAGTAGCCGATATGGTGTTTGAAGAAGTAAAAGAAGGGGATGCGGAGATGATTGTATTGCCCGGCGGTCTGCCTGGAGCGACAAATCTGGATGCTCACGAAGGTTTGGGCAAGTTAATTATGACATTTGCTGAAGCGGGACGTCCGTTGTCTGCCATCTGTGCCGCTCCGTTGGTATATGGAAAGCGTGGTTTGTTGAAAGGTAAGAAAGTAACTTGCTATCCGGGATTCGAAAAGTATTTGGAAGGTGCTGAGTATACGGCCGCTTTGGTAGAGAAAGACGGTAATTTTATTACCGGTAAAGGCCCCGGTGCCGCTATGGCATTCTCATTTGCCATTGCCGAGAAATATGTCGGTGCGGAAAAGGTGACAGAATTGAAGCAAGGGATGATGATTGCAGAATGAACAGGCATGTCATTATAGTTGCAGGAGGCAAAGGGTTGCGTATGGGAGGGGATATTCCCAAACAGTTTTTGCCTGTAGGGGGCAAACCTGTGTTGATGCGTACCATAGAGGCTTTTTACGCTTTTGATTCTTCTATACATATTATATTAGTTCTTCCGGTGAGCCAGCAGGCTTACTGGAAAGATCTTTGTGAAACGTATCATTTTGCTTTGCGTCATGATATTGCCGATGGGGGCGAAACTCGTTTCCATTCTGTAAAGAATGGGTTGGCATACGTGAAGGGAGAAGGCTTGGTAGGTGTTCATGATGGCGTGCGTCCTTTTGTTTCCCGGGAAGTGATAGCCGGATGTTATGAGGCAGCGCAGACTAAGCAAGCGGTTATTCCTGTAATTGATGTGGTGGAAACCGTGCGTCATCTTACGAAGCCGGGAAGTGAAACGGTTCCGCGTAATGACTATAAACTGGTTCAGACTCCTCAGGTCTTTGAAGTGCAGTTGTTGAAAGAGGCATATCAACAGGAATATACGGATGCCTTTACTGATGATGCTTCTGTAGTGGAGGCGATGGGCAGGGAGGTCTGTTTGGTGCAGGGAAATAGAGAAAATATTAAATTAACCACCCCTTTTGATTTGAAAATAGCGGAAGTCTTAATTTGAAATGTTCGATATCACTACGCGTGACATAAAATATTTGCAAGGAGTAGGCCCGCAGCGTGCAACCGTCTTGAACAAGGAATTGAATCTTTTTTCCTTGCATGATTTGTTGTACTATTTTCCATATAAATATGTAGACCGCAGCCGCCTTTATTATATCCATGAAATAGACGGAAATATGCCTTATATCCAGTTGAAAGGCGAAATCCTCAGTTTTGAGACTTTGGGTGAGGGAAGACAGCGCAGACTTGTCGGTCATTTTTCTGATGGTACGGGCATCATTGATTTAGTCTGGTTTCAAGGAATTAAATATCTGCTAGAGCATTATAAGACCAGGACAGAGTATATTGTCTTTGGTAAACCGACCGTATTCAATGGCCGTATCAATGTGGCTCATCCCGATATGGACCCTTCAGGCGAACTTACCTTATCTACGATGGGGTTGCAGCCTTATTATAACACAACGGAAAGGATGAAGCGCGGTTTCTTGAACTCTCATGGGCTGGAGAAGTTGATGAAGAATGCGCTTGCCCTGCTACAGGAACCTCTTGCTGAAACATTGCCCCCTCGGTTAGTGGAGGAGCATCATTTAATGTCTTTGGATGAGGCCATCCGTAATATTCATTTCCCCAAGAATCCCGAATTGCTGCGGAAAGCCCAATATCGTTTGAAGTTTGAAGAGCTGTTCTATGTGCAGCTCAATATTCTACGTTACAGTAAAGACAGGCAGCGTAAATATCGGGGCCTGCGTTTTGAACGGGTGGGTGAGATCTTTAATACTTTTTATTCACAGAATCTTCCTTTTGAACTGACCGGAGCGCAAAAACGGGTGATAAAGGAGATAAGAAAAGATATGGGAAGCGGACGGCAGATGAACCGTTTGCTGCAAGGTGACGTAGGAAGTGGGAAAACATTGGTGGCCTTGATGTCCATGCTTATCGCACTGGATAATGGCTATCAGGCATGTATGATGGCTCCTACAGAGATTCTTGCCGCCCAGCATTATGAAACCATTCGGAAATTCCTGTTTGGCATGGATGTGCGCGTGGAACTTTTAATGGGATCTGTCAAAGGAAAGAAGCGTGAGAAGATATTGAGGGATTTACTGACGGGGGATGTTCAGATTCTTATAGGCACGCATGCCGTTTTGGAAGATACTGTGGGCTTTTCTTCTTTGGGAATGGTGGTTATAGACGAGCAACATCGTTTCGGAGTGGCTCAGCGTGCCAAGTTATGGAGTAAGAATGTTTGTCCACCTCATGTGCTGGTCATGACGGCTACCCCTATTCCCCGTACCTTGGCTATGACACTGTATGGTGATCTTGATGTATCAGTTATTGACGAATTGCCGCCGGGCCGTAAACCCATCCAGACTATCCATCAGTTTGACAATCGCCGTGCCAGTCTTTATGCTTCCATTC